>Ga0307476_10000057_pt1 | contig 117732 bp, 107 predicted proteins | sample atmos_gasesECM2C_2_FD_203314 | JGI IMG/M metagenome (GOLD analysis project Ga0307476, IMG submission 203314) | Hardwood forest soil microbial communities from Morgan-Monroe State Forest, Indiana, United States - atmos_gasesECM2C_05 | ecosystem: Environmental > Terrestrial > Soil > Temperate... | reverse complement strand
CGGCCAACTTGGAAGAAACCAGCAAGCTGCTCAACGCTTATGTGCGGGCGATCTTGGCTTCTGGCTCCTGATCTTCTGGCTCCATATCCCCAAGGGATATCAAGGGCGAAGCCCTTGCCTAGTTAGCTCCTCCTCAAATCGAGATGCGGGGCCGATAAAATCGTGTAATCCAACAACGAGATTGACCGTAAATGTCCACGCCGGTCATGTCATTACCGAACGTCTGGTACGCGCCCGGCAATATGGCTGTACGCCAGGTGGGCTGGCTGTGATTTCTCGACCAACCTTCTGCCTCGAAAAGCAACTAAGTGAGGCTGCTTCAGCCAAGACGTGACCAAGTCAAAACGCTCGCCGGAGCGTCGGAGGGATGGCACCCGGCACCAATGGTTAGTTTCATGGACTTGAGAAGTCCGGGCTTTATGAGAAGCTACCTCGATTTTTTGCGGGCTGTGATTGGGCTTGGGTTGGTCCTGGTCGTGACACAGGTTTGCGAGGCCTACTCCGTGTTAACGCACGAGGAAGTCGTCGACTTGCTGTGGAAGGACGACATTCAACCCCTGCTCACCAAGCGATTCCCTAGCTCGAGCGCGGAGGACTTGAGGAAAGCTCACGCCTTTGCCTACGGAGGTTCGCTGGTCCAAGATATGGGCTACTATCCGTTCGGGAACAAGTACTTCAGCGACCTCACCCATTACCTGCGCAGTGGGGACTTCATCGTAAATCTGATCAACGAATCGAACGACATCGATGAATACGCTTTCGCCCTCGGCGCGCTGGCCCACTACTCGTCGGACAACGTCGGACACCCCGTCGTGAACGAGGCCGTGGCGCTGGAGTTTCCAAAGCTTCGAAGGAAGTTCGGCAACGAAGTGACCTACGCCGACGATCCCAAGGCTCACATCCGCACAGAATTTGGTTTTGACGTCACCCAGGTAGCGAAAAACCGCTACACCTCGGACCGGTATCACGATTTCATCGGATTTGAAATCTCCAAGCCTGTGCTAGAACGGGCCTTCCAAGACACTTACGGTATTCCTTTGAGCGATGTAATTTCCAACGAAGACCTGGCTATCGGAACCTTCCGGCGCGCGATCAGCACGATACTTCCCGAAATGACGAGGGTGGCGCTGCTAGCGCGAAAGAAAGAGCTTGTCGCCGAAACCCCGAACTTTAATGCCCGCAAGTTTCGCTACTATTTGTCGCGAGCCAACTACCAGCGGGAGTGGGGCAAAGGATACCGGAAGCCGGGATTTGGCACGCGAGTTCTGGCGTTTTTTCTTAGGTTCGTGCCGAAAGTTGGCCCCTTTAAAGCGCTCGACTTCAAAATTCCCACTCGCAGAACCGAGGATCTTTACATCGCCAGCGTCAACCACACGCTGGATAACTACCGGAGCCTTCTCGCCGATGCCGGAAACAACAAACTCCACCTTTCCAACACCGACTTCGACACTGGACGAAGGACCCAAGCTGGCGAGTATCCGCTCACCGACAAGGCCTATGCACGCCTGTTGGATCAGTTGGCTCAACACAACTTCGAAACCGTCACCCCGGATTTGCAGGAGAATATTCTGGCTTTCTACAGCGATCCGAACGCTGTGATCGCAACCAAACAAAATGCGGCGGCGTGGCAGAAAACTCAGGACGAGCTGCGGCGGCTAAAGGCCTTCACCGCCAAGGAAGGTCCCCCGATCCAAATTTCCACTCTGCCTTAGAGAATCGTCCAGGTTTCTTCCTTCGCCTCGCGATGGGGTTGTTTCGTCATTTTCGCCCACGAACAGCCGGACCGGCAACCTCGCACGTCCTGGTTGGGCGGTACGTTGAATGCTCAAGGAGTCCCGCAATTTGCCGGGACTCCTTTTTTCTGAGATGTGAAGATCTTGCTGTTGTCCTCCAACTCCAAGGGAGTTGCATCTTGATCTCATTTTTCTTGAGTGATGCGCATTAAGCAATTCCTAACGTACAGTGTTCGCGGTATTTAAAGTTTGTAATCTTGCTGATGTACTTCGTATGGTACCCGGCAATTCCGAGAAAGCATCGGAGGCGCGCGCCATCGTCTTAAACGCCCGGGGGAGTCTGCGCTTGTCCATTCGAATCTTGATCGCTGACGACAATGCGTCAGTTCGAGCGGCCATGCGTCAGGTGCTGGAAGGCGCAGAACACAATTGGGAAGTTGTCGAAGCCGAGGACGGGTATGAAGCAGTTGCGAAGGCTCAGGAGTTAAAACCCGATCTCATCATCGTCGATTTGGTGATGCCCGTGATGGACGGCCTCACGGCTGCACGCGAGATCGTAAAGCTTCTGCCAGACGTCCCAATCCTGATGCACACTCTTTACTTGTCTGAGAGCGTCGGCCAGGAGGCCGGAAAAATCGGTGTGCGGAAAACGGTGGCCAAGTCAGACAGCCGCGTACTGATCTCGGCGGTCGAGGAGTTGCTCCACTCGAAGCCGCCCGAGTCGCAACGGGCCTCATCGGATATAACAGCTATGCGTCGTACAGAAGACAAGATTCGCGAACTCTGCGCCCAGCTTTTTGCCTCACAAGACGACGACGCACATGCGAACATCCTCGCCGAACTCCAAGGTGCGTTGCATCAGCACATTGAACATCTGCGAACGCGCGTCGCTCAATATCCAGCCGTGGTCGAACGGCGCGCCCGACAATGGATTCCACCCATTGCGACGGAGCTGAAAAGAGTAGCAGCTAAAGGGCGCCCGTCCGCCAAGCCAGGCGAGCCCCAAAACCCTGTCAATGGAAAAGCCGCCGGGACCGCTCCCGTCGATCAGACCGCCAAATCGGATAGCCCGTAAATAAGCCTTGGCCAGCCCAAGTCACTGCGAATCACCGATACCAGAAATCAATGGCTTTGACGAGAACTTCTTCATTGGTACGAGAAGTTCAGTTTGTCTACATACACCGTGTACGGCGTTTGCTTGTAGTCCCCATCCATTTGATAATTCACCGTTATTCCCCACCATCCCGGCGCAGAGTATGGGGCATAGGCCCAGTTCAGCGTATGGGTCACGCCGTTTAGAGTGATCGTCTGATACAGCTGCTTGTTATTAGTGGTTCGCGCCATTTGAATCGTGAGGTGGTTCCAGGCGTTCGCCACGGGGTTGCAGGGTATTCCGGTTGGGATCCACTTGAAGGAAGTGGTGTCCCAGACATCCCATTCGCCTCCCGCCTCGACGCGGCACTCATGTCCCCAGGTAAATCCCATGCCGTCGAAGAATTGGTTCACATCGAATTCGAGCGCCTGTGACACCCCGAGGTTATTCCCATAAAAATAGACGTCATAGGTAAAGTTGTGGAGCGTGGGCACGAGAGTGTGATTTGTATCAGGGAGTCCCTGCGAGGACAAGTCGCCAATCAAATGGTTATTCCAAAGCACATCCGAATACGCCAGGTTCCCCCCAATATAGTATTGCGTCGCGTTGCCCGAAATCGTTGGCGACTTGATCCATTGGATCATCGACCATATGGTCCCCGGTCCGCTCGGGGCACACCAGGTGCAATCCGTATAGTTTGGCGGCTGCTGAGCGTAGCTATTCCACCCGCCCGCACTTTGGAGATTCCAGAACGTTTGGCCCGAGGCCACCGTGATAGTGAGAGGCGTGCTCGCCGCTCCGCCACAGCGATCCCATTCTTCCACCACAACGTCGTAAGTTCCGGGGCCCAGGGCCAGACTGGTGTTGAGCCTCGCACCATTCACCACATACGCCAACTGAGATGGGGCGGTATAGATTCCCATGGAGGCCACGCCTAAGGAACAGGATGTGGTCGCGGTCGCGGCGAAATTCGTGGGTGCGCTAACCGTGCTGTGATTAGCCGGCGACGTCACGTATACGCCGGTTTCAGTCTTGACCGTAATCTGTACTGACGCGGTCGATGCCCCGCCGCAATTGTCCCATTCCTCAACCACTACGTTGTAAGTTCCTGGATTGAAGTTGAGGCTGGTATTTAAATTTGCGCCGTTTACGACGTACGCCAACTGATAGGGGGCCGGATAAATGCCCATCGATGCCACGCCTTTCGGGCAGGACGTAGTCCCTTTCGCCACGAAGGTAACGGACGATCCCACTGTGCTGCCGTTCCCTGGGCTGGTCACTGTTACGCCGGCAAACGCGGAGGTTCCAGCAAAAACCAAGATGATTAGAAAAAAGTTAAGGGCATGTTTCTTCATTCGAACATATCTCCAGGTGGAGTTTAATTCGAGACTCGTGAATCCATTCCAAAGCCGAGGGATCACACACTGGTACCCAGGCGGGATACCCCTGGATCGTGCTAGGCCGCTAACATTTCCCGATTGAGCCGTTGGGAGCGAGCGGAGAATTCTGAGCGGAGTTAACCTGGGACTCTATACAGGAACATCCTGAGTGTCAAAGAGAAAAGGGTGTGTCAACCGCCCGGAACGAAATCAGTAGTACTAATCCCATCCCGTTGAAATTCCGGCTTGGGAGACCCATGGACAGACGCCCAAGGGTAGGGACCCGACACTTCACCGCGGTCCGCTCCATTCTTGTTATGCCTGAGATTTCGAACGCGGAAATGGTATAGAGGAGAGAAGCTCGTCCGCGAGGCGCGAAGGGGTTAGCGTACAGTGAAAACCCGATTGTGCCAGGTAGGGGTCTAAATTAGTAAGCTTCAAGATTAAAGTTACAGCGGACTGACTCGTTTTTCCCAGTGAGGTGCGTTATGCACTACGCCTCCATTCCCGGTGCGAATTGGCAGGGGTCGTTTGCAGCGGCTCTGCGAGAACAGGACCCACTGCTAGTCGCAGACCGGTTTCGTAGCGCAAAAGATGCAATCATGGATCACATCGAAGACTCCTTCGATTCCGCGCCCTTATCGGAACGGAGAATGTTGTTGGCCGCCCTTAACACCATCACTGAGATGGAGCGCTCATTGATGCCTGGCGATTTGCGCTTATCTTCGGTCGTGCGACGCGTGGGGCACGCGGCATAGACTGGAGACATTTCAAAACGCAGCCTCACCATGCATCATGCGTCCTGATCCCAAAGGTACTGAAGTTGCTTACGCTTTCGCCCTTCTGCCTCGCAATTGCTTCGATCGTTGTATTCGTTTTGAAAGCAGATCCTTTGCTCCTCGCAGTTCCGCCCTGCGTTTCGCACTGAGTGCACGTCCTGCTCGATTGATGAAGTAGGTAAGCATCCTCATTCCTGATTGAAGTCCTTTCGGGGATACTCTTCTCGACGCCAGGGTCCGCGCGATGGTGGCGGCGCTTTTCTTGAATAGCCCCGGCGGAGGGTGGCTGGAGTCGGTACTGACCTTCGATCCCCATCCTTTGCTCTTCTTGACTGCCATGGGACCCTCATCGACCCTTGAAATATTGGACCGCCCGCTCATGAGCTTCTGCGGCGCTCCTGCTGGCGAACGTTCCAAGGTTTCGGCGCTTACCAGTCTTGGCGTCCTTTTTGCGCGAGTACAAACGGAACTGGCCAGTTTTAAGTTTTCGAATCATCGCGATCCCTCGCCGCCCTCCTTGTCTACAGCATTACCGCGCCTGGCCCTTGTGCGGTTTGCCTTCACCGCGGACCGGTGACGCGCGGTCGAACCACGCTTTTGTGCCGCGGCCCGTGCCTGTCTTGAGAGGGCCCGGTGTGAAGCCGCGGCACGACCCTTCTTCTTCAGGGCGCCCGTAGTGGCGAGCGATCGCGTGGCCGACGGCTCGCGCGAGGAATCACTTTGTCCCTTGCGATAATCGCGGTTCGCTTGCTTCGCAGTCCTCGCCGATGTTTTCCCTTCTCTTGGAGGTTGCAGCTTTACCCCTGCGCGCCGAGCCTTTGAGAGCCCGATCGCAATAGCCTGTTTTGCAGACGCCGCCCCATGCTTCCCCTCCCGCACGTGGTGCACCTCCTCCCGTACAAATTCTCCTGCCTGTGTGCTGGGAGATTTTCCCTCGCGGGCGTCTTCCTGAGCACGTTCGATTGTTTCTTTTTCAGGCATCCTCGTCCTCCTTTCCTGCAGCTTAACCCGGCAATTTGCGTGAGGGACATCAAACGATTGCTGTAGGCGTGCGGCCTGTTCGCTGTACGGACTCGAGAACGTCCGACGACCGCACGGTCTGTCCATGACTTCAGTAAGCCGTTAGTTTCACCTCCCACCGTGAGGCTTATATAGTGCACCTGGCTACCCCCCCGCTCCAGCTGCCACACCAGATGAATCCATGTTTTCGCTGGGAAAGGCTTGCAGTCGATCGTGGTCGGTACCCCATCTCAGTGCAAGCCGATCGTGGCCGGATCATCTTCGATCGGCCTTTCCTTCCCGATGGAGTTCCTCAGCTATCCATTCGCAACCTTCGCTGTGGCAAGGTAGCGGTAGACTTGCTGCTCAAACGCAGAAACAATTCAGTACTCATTCATCGTGAAAACTGTCAGGAAGAGGTAGAGATCGTCACCATCGTCTGGTGAACGGACTTCCCTGTTAGGCAGAGCCCTTAAAGGAATGTGGTAGCGTTCGCGAGCGTAGCCGCTTCTACGGAGAAGCGCCGATCGTTCGGATCGCAGGAAACAGGTGGTCCTCAATGCCATCCGATTTGGCGATCACCTCTCGAATGCCCGCTGCTTGCGCATCCTGACGAAGTTGGGTGCTGACGTGCATCGTAAACATAACCATGGCGACCTTAGGCGCGAGCCGCGTAATTTGGCGAGCCGCCTCAAGGCCATTCATGACCGGCATCGAAAGATCCAAAATCACCAGATTGGGGCGAAGTTCGGTCACCTTCTGCAGGGCGATTTTTCCGTTTTCAGCCTCGCCGCATACCTCCCAATCGGTGCTCCGCTCGATGAACCCTCGAAGGCAGTGTCGGATTACGTAGCTGTCGTCCACGATTAGTATTCTGAAAGGCATTTAGCCCCCGCTGTGCCTTGGCGGGTTGCTGGCTAAGCGATGGGGCTGTGCATGCGGCGGGATAGCCGGCCACGAGTAAAGGCACTGCTTAAGTAATAGTCTCCCCGACCTCGGCCGTACATACACAGAGAACCGTACCTTGGCACACATACTAACGTTTGATACAGTATGCTGCTCCCCGCTACTTCAACGCCAGTTCGCCGGTGAACTGCTGAGTGATCCCGTAGCACTCGCAAGCAGAGCTTTCGAGTTTCTTGCGGTTCAGAATCTTCACCGCTCCGTGTGTATATTGAATGATCCGTTTCTTTTGCAGCGCGCTGGCGGCCAGGCTTACGCTTGGGCGGTCGGTTCCCAGCATCATCGCGAGAAATTCGTGAGTAATCCGCAGCAAGCCGGACTCGACCCGGTCCTGGGTCAGCAAAAGCCACCGGGCCAAACGTTGTTCAAGATTATGCAGCCGATTACACCCGGCCGTTTGCGCGACTTGCATTTGGTGAACCGCCGCATACCGATTCAGCAGCTTTTGTAACTGAGGACTTGACGGCAAGAGTGCTTGCATGACGCTGGAACTCAGCTTGAATGCGTCGCCTGCGATTTGCACCTGGGCACGATGCGGGTATCGTTCGATGCCCGCGGCCAAGGATACGGGTGTAAAGCCTTCGTTCCCCACGACCCCGACCTCGACGCTCTCTCCATCGCGAGTTGTGAACACTAGAGAGACCATGCCGGCATTTAAGAAGTAGCCAAATTCCACCTTCCGGTTTGGCTCGTAAAGACTGAAATGGTGCGGCAGGGCTTCAAACTCCAAGTGCGGGCGGATCGCTTCAAACTCGTCGTCAGGAACTGACAGGAGAATGCTATTGACAACGGCTTTTCCACTTGAAGCCGTGCGCTCTCCGCGGCGCAAAGGGGGATGGCCATTATTTGTTATAACCATTTGTCTCGATTTCTCCACAGTGCCTCCGCGTTCGGCGACATTATCGTATGCCTGGCTTGGATGCATCCTGATGCACAGCGGTCTCTAGGAGAATTCCTTAGAAAAGTGGGAGGCTTGCGCGGGTTGCTCCGTTGCCAATTTATCGGAGGCGCAATCTGTGGGATACCCTACAGACTGTAGATCGGCGCCTTCGGTTAGAATTTTGAAGAATGACTGTCCACATTGTGCGTGTCGCCCCGAAATGGGCTCGTCTCTTGACACAACCGTGATGTACCCGGAGGCCTTGAATGCCGACCAACGCCATCCCAAGTTATTGGATATGCGGCAAGCCTGTGCTTTTAGAGGACTGCAAAATCGACGAACAGGGACGCCCTGTCCATGAAAACTGCTACCTCCACAGAGTCGAAAATCCCTCACTGTCCCGTGCTTATATTGATTGATCGGTTAACCGTGCACTAAACGACAAACTTCACCTCTGCGGGAACATGGTTAATCCTCGCGATGTTCTCGCTTTACTCGCACGTTTCCCGGAGCGCTTCAGCACGCATATCTGTCTGCGAGTCTGACCTTAAATTTGAACGTGCCGGGGCACAGGTTCTTAGAAACGACATCCCACCGGCCAAGGCCATGCGGCAAAGCCAAAACCGCCGGTCGAAACATTCTGATCCCGCAGCGTCTCTTGCTCGGTCGTCAGGGTCATTGTCCTAACTTCCGAACGACTGTCAGTTCCTGCCTGCTATGCAGATTCTCACGGCCTTTCTCAAACGTCTCATGGTTCTTTCCTGGCAGGTTCCCGAGTCACGCTCAAGTTGGCAAATAGCGATCCATCACTCCCTGACAAGCAAGCACAACGTTTCCTGCTCCGCCTAGCGCGACATCAGAAATTCGACCTCCTCTCAACTTCAGCGATCGCGACGGGAGCGAGCTTGGCCTCACGCAGTTTCTGGTTAAGCTGCACCAAGTTCGTTTGCTTGAATCGGGTCCACTCCGCAACGCGGACTTTCACCTGTCGGCTCGATTCCTTGTACACGGCGATCGCCTGCGAGGGCACGGCACGATCTCCGCTTTCGACGACTCGCAGGGCTGAAACGAGACCTGCGTATGCATCCTGCAGTCCCGGGCCCTCTTGCTCCAGGCGTTCCTTATTCATGACAATCCTGGCGATGGCGGATTGTGCATCCGAGAGGGCCGACTTGATCTGTGCGTTTTGTGCTGTCGAAGGTTCGTGCTCAACCTTCACTTGAATATCCGCAAACTGTTTCTGAACCGACCCGATTTCGGCCAAGACGCGACGCGGCTCAGTGGCTTCGGCAAATATTTGTTGGCCCAGTTCGAACTGCTGCGCGAGTACTTCGGGAGTCGCGGGCGAGCGGGGATCCATCACCACAGTCAGCGGTTGGCTTTGCGTCTTTCCATCGACTGTCAGGCGGACTTGATAGATTCCCGGCACCGCCTTCGGCCCGCTCGGACGGCGGTAGTCGGCGTCCTCGTCCGGCGTCGGGCCTCCGGAACTTTCCCAGGTAAGGTTCCAGACGAAGCGGTGCATGCCGGGAGTTTTCTCGAGGATTTCAGGCTTGGCGAACCACCGGTCGGCGACGGGAAGAGGCAGGTACTTGGTCGGGACCTGCTCTTTCGAAGAACGTCCTTCGGAAGAAAACTGCCGGACGAGATTCTGTTCAGCGTCGAAAACTTCCAGCAGCACGGTGTGGGCCGGAGACGGGAGGAAGTAATCAATCATCGCGCCGTTCGGAGGATTCTCAGCCGCGGGTTCCTCGGGCGGAAGTGGCGTGCCGGAGAACGCGTCGTTATCCACCCGAAGTGCTTTAGCCGGACGATAAAGCCACGGAGATTTCGCTCGGTTCTCGTCAAGCGCCTCCACTTGGCGAAGGGGAGTGATGTTATCGAGAATCCAGAAGGAACGCCCATACGTGGCAATGACCAGGTCGTCGCCGTGGATTGTGAGATCCCGAACTCCGGTGACCGGCAGATTCAATTGCAAAGACTGCCAATGATCGCCATCGTCAAAGGATACGTAGATGCCGAATTCGGTTCCGGCGAACAGGAGGCCTTTGGTCTGCGGGTCTTCGCGCACGGCGCGTAAGAATGTGGGGGCAGGAATGCCGTTCGTGATTGGTTGCCAGGTCGCTCCGTAGTCGCGCGTTCGATAAAGGTAAGGCGTCCGATCGTCAACCCGGCTGCGATTGACGGCTGCATAAGCAACTGCGGGATCGAAATGCGACGCCTCGATCAGTGATATTTGGCTCCAGACGGGCAATCCTGGCGGAGTGAGATCTTTCCAGTTCTTTCCGCCGTCCGGAGTCAGGTGAATCAATCCCGTGTCGCTTCCCGCCCAGATCAGATCGCGATTCAAGGGCGATGGTGCAATTGTGAATACGACGCCGTAACCGGCGTGCTTGGCACTATCGAGAGTTGGCCGAACGCGAGCCGCCTGAGGTTCAGTTGACGGACTCGGCAGCTTCTCATTGATGGATCCCGTGAGATCGGGGCTGATGGTCTCCCAATGCAGGCCGCCATCGACCGTCGCCATTACGTATTGCGTTCCGAGATAAAGTGTTGTGGGTTCAAGCGGTGAACGAACCAGTACGGGTGTCCAAGGATCACGATACTTGCGCTGATTGATCTCGGCATCAAAAGCACCGGCCGGCCACGGAGTAATGTCCTGGCTGAACCCAGTGCGTTTGTTAAACCGGGTGATGGAACCATAGGTTCCACTCAAATAAATGATGTTGGGATCATTCGCATCGACCACCAGGTATCCGCTTTCGCTGCCGCCGGGAAGAAACCAGTCGCGCGGCGTAATCAGACCATGGTCGGTCCGGCTTAGAACCGCGACGCTGCCGCTATCTTGCTGCGCGCCGTAGACGACGTAGGGAAACTGGTTGTCGGTCGTCACATGATAGAGCTGCGCTGTGGGCTGGTTGTACCAACTGCTCCAGGTGAGGCCGCGGTTGAGGCTGATGGTAGTTCCCTGGTCCGTTCCGAGAACCATGCTGGCAGAATTTTGCGGATCGATCCAAAGCTCGTGATAATCGTCGCCGCCCGGCGCTCCGCGCACGACCGAGACCGTCTTTCCGCCGTCTTCGGAGCGATAAAGAGCTACATTCGGAATGTAGACTACGTCGGGATTGTGTGGATCAATGGTGATGCGATTGAAGTACCACGCCCGGCTGGTAAGAGGAGGAGCGGAGTTCGCTAGGACCCAAGTGTTGCCGCCATCGTCGGAACGATACAGACCTGATTTTCTACCTTGCGTTTGGGACTGCATCTCGGACTGGAGAGCGATGAGCACATACACGCGCTTGCCGCCCGGCGCAACGTCAACTCCCACGCGCCCCCAATCGCCGTCTGGCAGACCGTTTCCGTCGAGACGAGCCCACGTCTTGCCACCATCCTGCGAACGGTAAAGGCCGCTGCCGGGTCCATCAATCGGAGCATAGGTGCTCCACGGCGGACGCCGCACATGCCAAGCGCCGGCAAACAAAAGCTGCGGGGCGTCGGAACACATCGCCAGATCTGAAATGCCGATCTCAGGCCCCAGATCGAGAACCCGCGTCCAATGCCCTCCTCCATCGACCGATTTGTAGACACCCCTCTGTTCGCTCGGGCCAAAAATGTGTCCTAGAGCACCGACATAGACGACATTCGGATTCAGCGGGTCAATGACAATGCGGCTGATCTGGCGAGTGTCCTCCAGGCCGATGTGATTCCACGTGGCGCCAGCATCAGTGGATTTAAACACGCCTTTGCCGGAGGAGAGATCCTCGCGTATGTCGGATTCGCCGGTTCCGGCATAGATCGTTTTAGGATCGGAGGGAGCCACGGCCAGCGCGCCAATGGAGGCTACGGGCTGGCCGTCAAAGATCGGTTTCCAGACAACTCCGGCATCCGTCGTTTTCCAAATCCCGCCGTTGACCGCACCAAAATAAAAAGTTCTGGAGTCGCCCGGCACGCCGGCGACTCCAACTGCGCGTCCGCCACGGAAAGGTCCGATCAGGCGCCATTTGATCCCGTTTATGAGTTCCGGCGGAACCGACTGGGCAGAGGAAGCAATGGTGAGTAACAGTAAGGTCAGCAAAAGAAAACCACACCTAACGATACGACGCGCCAGACGCGCTCCGAATTTCTGCAAGTGCCGGACTCCATTCTTGAAACTCGAGTGAGTGAAGCTATTATGCCCGAGTCTTTGGCCACGTATCTAACCGACCCCTCAATCCGCCCCACCTTTGTGGGGGGCTCAGCTACGAGTTCGTTGCTACGAGTCTCCGTGGTGGAACGTTTTGATTCAGCCGGAAGAAGTTTTTGGGATCATAGTGCGACTTGACTGCTACTATGCGCTCCCATCGTTCGTGATAAGCCTCAGGCACACGATCCTGTTCATCGCCGCTCATGAAGTTTATGTAAACCCCCGGTTTCATTGCAGGCCGAAGCTTGTTAAAGATTCCGCGAATCCAGGCAATATTGCCGGCGTCAGCGGATGGCTGCGACCAGTTCGCCAATAAGTTCAAGAGGAAAGGAGCGCTACGATCACCGAATGCGGTCTGGTCCGCTCCGATCCGCGCCGCCGCGCCGCCAAGATAGGCAAGTTCAATCTGCGTTTCCGATGACGGAATGGTGGCGACTGCCTCCACCAAGCGATCGATACTGAGGTCGTCAAGATAAGTGAAATATCCCGACTTGGTGTAATAGCGGCGGCCGTGCGGGAAATCGGAATCTGCCATGGTTTGCAGGTTTATGAACGACACAATCTTGCTTCTTACCGAATCCTGATTGCACATGGAGAGCGCACGCTGCAGATATGAACGCCCGGCGTTGGGGACACCAGTCCAAATCAGGGAACTGCTGGCCACGGGCCGTCCGCGCAGTTCGATGGGTGTTTTCTTCGAGTGCGGGGCCAGGCGCAGGTCGATGTTCCATTTCAAGTCGAGTGGTGCCTCGGCCATGAAGTCTCTCCAGCATTCAAGGAGCCCGCGAATTTCAGACTCGGGAGACAATCCTTCCGCGAGCACAACAGACTTCAGCGGATGGAGTTTCACTTCGAATTCTGTCACCACTCCGAAGTTCCCGCCTCCTCCACGCAGGGCCCAGAATAGATCCGGGTTCTCCTTTGCGTTGGCGTGTACGAGCGAACCAACCGCCGTGACGAGAGTGAACCCCTCGACGTTGTCACATGACAATCCAAATCGGCGGGTGAGCCATCCGGTACCTCCGCCCAAGATCAGTCCGGCAGCTCCGGTGTGAGAGACCACTCCGGCAGGAAAGACCAGCCCGGCTTTCTGGGTTGCGGTATCAATTGACCCCAACAAACAACCTCCGGCGATCTTGGCCCGGCGCGCCTCGGGATCAACACTGACCTGGCGCATTCTCGATAGGTCAATCACCAAGCCGCCGTCACACGTGCTAAAACCTGCAAGGCTGTGCCCCCCACAACGGATAGCCGTAAGGATTCCGATCTGAGAGGCGGCTCGGACTGCGGCCTGCACATCGCTTACATCTGCGCACCGCGCGATAAGCCTCGGCGTGCGAGCTACCATGCGATTCCAAATGGTACGCGCTTCTTCGTAGCCGAGTTCACCACGGCGCAACAAATCGCCTTTGAATCGCAGGTGCAGCGAAGAGTAAACCTCTTCGCAGGCTTCGGCCATCTCGCGTTCTCCTTGCGGAATCTCCCCCTATACCGCAAACCACTACTAAGGGTTTTGTTGTGAATCGCCGGGTCTGGCACTTGCGGCAACAACAAGTTGTTCGGGTAGTGGGGCCTTGTCCCGCCGTCCTTGCACATACAAGAGCGAAATAATAGCTAGGAAAACGACAAATGCTGGAACGGACCATTGCAACCCGTCAACAAAGAAGGTTGTAACCGAGATCGCAAGAAGCAACAGAATCCCGACCAAAGTAAACAACGGGTGGGCCCATAGACGCATGGGCAACCTCAAGAGCCACTCTCTTGTAATCGCTTGGCGAAAACGAAGGTGCGTGTTGAGAATCACCAGCCATACGAAGAGCATGCCCGCGACTGCGGTCCCATAAAGCATGAGGAAGGCATTCTTGGGGGCAAAGATGGCTAGCACAATGGCTGCGACGATACCTGCAGTTGAAGCCAGCAGCGCCCGATGCGGTACCCCATTGGGGCTCACTTTCCCCATCCATTCCGGAGCATAGCCTCCCCGACCTAGCGAGAAAAGCATTCTAGTCGAAAGGTAAAGGTTAGTATTCACGCTCGACAGGGCCGCCGTCAGCACTACGAAGTTCATGATCGCAGCGGCGAACGGGATATGTGCCGCTGCGAATGCGAACACAAAAGGACTACCAGAAAGCGTGGATGAGCGGCCAGTCTGATTCCAGGGAACCATCGTCACCATAATCGCAATCGCCAGCACATAGAACAAAATAAGCCGCCAGACAATGCTTCGCATTGCGCGCGGAATCGTAACCTCCGGATGTTCGGCCTCACCGGCTGTGACAGCGATGATTTCCACTCCCATGTAACTGGTGACGGTGATGGTGAGCGAAAGCCAGACTCCTTTCCATCCCGCAGGCAAGAATCCTCCGTGCTGAGTTAAATTGGCCAAGCCAATCGCGCCCCGGGGACCAATGCCAGCAATCAAAGATAATCCAATAATGATGAAGCTGACGATCGCAGCCACCTTGATCATGGCAAACCAATATTCAAACTCACCCAGGCGATTGACCTGCATGGAATTCAGCGCCACCAGAGCAGCTGAAACCAACACCACCCAAATCCACTGCGGAACACCGGGAAACCAAAAGGAGATGTAGATTCCGGCGGCGGTGACTTCAGCACCGATGGCAATGATCTGTGCGACTCCGTAAGTGGCTCGAACCGAAAAACCGGCCCAGGGATTGAGGTACTTCTCCGCGTAAACTCCAAACGCACCGGCGACAGGATGCACGACTGCCATCTCCGCCAGCGCATAGGACATGATCAGAGCGATGCCTGCCCCTAGCAAATAGGAAAGAATGACGGCGGGTCCAGCCAGGCGGATGGTCACGCTACTACCTAAAAACAAACCCACGCCGATGGCGCCGCCAATGGCCATCATAGTGAGCTGCCTTTGGCCCAACCGGCGGTGAAGACCTTCCACTTCCGGCTCCGGAGGCGTCTTAGCGGCAACCGTGGCCCCGGCCGCTGAACGTTGTTGATCAGTCATATCTGCCAACGCTCAGCACGATTTTGTGATCTCAGCCAGCACTCTCCCGAAACTGTGCACCTCTTCGACGGTATTGTAGTGCACTAACGACGCTCTAACCACGCCACTCTCTGTGGCAAGCCCCAGTCGCCTCATAAGCCGCGGCGTATACATGTGGCCATCGCGCACGCCAACATTTTGCTTGGCGAGCTCTTCGGTGACTCTTGCTGGAGGCACACCCGGTAAATTGAAGCATAATGTTGGCACTCGTTCATGGACCCGCTCTTTTTCCGCCACGCCGTACACGACCGCGCCGCAATCGTTCAGCACTCGGAGCATTTCGAGCGAAAGCGATTCTTCATAGGCGCGAATGCTCTTAAACGCCCTTTGCAAAGCGGCCCGCCTCGATTCTGATTTTCGGCCGTTCCCGGTCATGCTACCGCCCAGGGCTTCCAGGTAGCGTATCGCGGCATCCATCCCCGCCACATTTTCGTAAATAAAAGTGCCAGCTTCAATTTTCCCGGGTGGCTCGTCGGCGATGAAATCCTCTCGGAAAGTCGGGAGCCTTTGAAGCAGTTCGCGGCGTCCCCACAGAAATCCCATATGGGGACCGAAAATCTTGTAACCCGAACAGACCAGGTAATCGCAATCAAAGGCTTGCACGTCGATCAGACCGTGAGGACCGTAATGCACGGCGTCGAGAAAGATTTCGGCGCCGGCCGCGTGTGCCACTCTTGCGGCCGCCGTGACATCCACAATCGAGCCGATGGCATTCGAAGTAAGCGTGCAGGCCACCAGCCGCGTCTTCGAAGAAACCAGCGGGACGAGGTCGTCAATGTGCAGGATTCCACCGTCCCTCATCTTCCACCAAAGGATTCTTGATCCGCTCCGTTCCAACACCAGCCACGTGGCGACGTTCGCTTCGTGGTCCATATCGGTTACCACAATCTCGTTCCGCTTATCGAGCGTTTGCCCGATCGCCAAACTCACCAACCGTATGAAGGAAGTGGCGTTCATGCCGAACGCGATTTCGCTTGCGTCGCGAGCGTTCACAAGGTCGGCGACGCTGTGCCGTGCACGCAAAATGGTCTCGTCCACTTCAAGGCTTTTCGCGTAGCGTCCCCCTCGCTGCACATTGCACTCGAGAAGATGATGATTTACCGCGTCCAGCACGATCTGTGGAACCTGGGCGCCCGCCGCATTGTCGAAAAAGATGAATCCCGGAGTCCGAGTCAATGCAGGAAAAGCGGCACGAACCGCTTCAATGGGAAAACTCGCATTTAGTCCGGATGGGATGTCGCGATTGAGAACGTTTCGGGATTGGGCTTCCAAGCCTGTGCTCCAAGTTAAATCGCAAAAGTCAGCCCTGAAGTCTTGCAAAATGAGCAGCGCCAAACCTATACTCCGCTGCGACACTCGTCAACCTGAAAGCAAACAGATGCCGGTTTCCTCGACCAGTTCCAAGCTGATCTACGATGCCTTGAAAGAATGCGACATCCGCCTGGTCTCAGCTCTTCCGGAGACCTGGCTGGTACATCTCATCCGGTTGACGGACGAGGACCCCGAGATGATTCTAGTTCGACTGGCAAAGGAGGAGGAAGGCGTCGGCATTTCGGCCGGAGCACACTTTGCAGGAGTCAAGTCGGCCATGCTGATGCAGAACCACGGCTTCCTGGCATCCATTAACGGCATCGTTTCTTTCGCGCATCTATACAAGATCCCTCTGTTGATGCTGATCAGCTACCGCGGCTCAATTGGAGAGCGCGACCCGTGGCAGACACAAGGCGGCAACGTTACCGAACCGCTTTTGCGAGCATTGGGCATTCCTTATTTTTTCCTTGATGCCTTGGAGACCGTGAAAAAGCGGATCCGGCAGGCGCAGACCCTCGCCGAAAGCAGTTTGCAGCCCGTCGCGCTTCTCTTGACACGCGACCTCATGTGGGAGGAGTGATGCTGCGCCTTGACTGTCTTCGGTCGGTTTATTTGGAACTGGAAAACTGTCTCGTCGTCACCATCATGGGAGCGGTGGCGGCTGAGTTGCACTCCCTGGGGCACCGTCCCAACTTTTTCTATCTGCAACATGCGATGGGAATGGCATCTTCAACCGGGTTGGGCCTAGCTCTGTGCCTGCCCGAACAGAGAGTGATTGTCTTCGATGGCGATGGCTCGCTCTTGATGAACCTTGGCAGTCTCAGCACAATGGCACGTTATCGCCCCAAAAAACTGCTCCACGTCGTCTTCGACAACGAGAGTTTGCTCTCGGTCGGCGGTTTCCCGACAGCGACGAGCACAGGCGCAGACCTGGAAGGGATCGCCCGTTCCTCTGGAATTCCCCGGGCAACCACAGTCCGTAGGGTAGAGAGTTTTAAGGACGCCGTGACCGCTGCCCTCGAGGGCAATGAACTGACAACTATCATCGCCAAGGTCGAAGCCAAGGGTCCCGCCGCCTACGTCACCGACCTGTCGTTGCTTGAGAATCGATTTCAATTCCGCCGGCATATCCAATCGCTTAAAGCGCGCTGAAGCGGCGTACAGACCGCGCTCAAGCGGACATGGAGTGTCGGATGAAAATCTTCAAGAGGAGCCCCAATGTCTCTCGTCTTGGCCACACTGCTCGAGGAACTTAGCGCTGGCCGGCTGAAGGTCGTTGATCTGACCCTGCCCTTGAGTCCGCAGACACCTCTGTTGCCTCTGCCAACACAGTGGAACAACACGCCCGCGTTCAAAATCTGGGAACTGTCGCACTACGATGAGCGCGGCCCCGCCTGGTACTGGAATGCGTTCGAGACAGGCGAGCACACCGGCACCCATTTTGACGCCCCTGTCCACTGGGTCTCGGGCAAGGACCTTCCGGACAACACCGTGGATCGCATCCCGCCGAAGAAATTCGTCGGACCTGCCTGTGTGATCAACATCAGTTCAGACGTGGCAAGAAATCCAGACTATTTGCTGACCCCAGAGCGTATCCGCCAGTGGGAGGATCAGCACGGCCTCATTCCCGTGGGGGCTTGGGTTCTCCTGCGTAGTGACTGGTCGAAGCGGACAGACCCCAAGGACTACATCAACCGAAAGGAGAATGGTCCTCACACTCCGGGATTGGCCAAGGAGAGTTCTGCTCTCCTCGCCCAGGAACGGGATGTGCTAGGCGTCGGCGTGGAAACGGTCGGGACCGATGCCGGTCAGGCAGCGACCTTTGATCCACCCTTCCCGAACCACTATCTGATGCACGGCAGCGGCAAGTTTGGGTTGGCCAGTCTGTCCAACCTTGATCAGCTTCCGCCAACCGGCGCCGTCGTCATCGCCGCTCCATTGAAAATCGTCGGCGGCTCCGGCAGTCCTCTGCGGGTCCTTGCCATCACACCCTGAAGCACTGCCAATTGCGGTAGCAAACAAAAGTGGCCCACCAGTGGCCGTCGGCAGAAGACACTGATCCGGCGCTGCTGAGTCCTTTAGTCAGGCAGGACTATTCCCCGGGTTTCCGCGGCGAGGGGAATGACGAACAATCCGATTCCGAAGGCAATCGCTGTAAACGCAACCGGCTTGCCGAGAGTCCCCATCCGGCTGACCAGTGCTCCGATCCCGAAGTTCACTCCAGCGGCGATGAAACGTCCGAACGAAGTGGTGAAGGCAAACGCGGTCGCGCGAACTGTGGTCGCATATTGTTCCGGCAGCCAAAGACTGAAGAGCGCGAAGTTCCCGCCAAAGAAGCCCAGGAAGAACAGCACGCCGATGAATCGACGCAGTCCCTGCGGCAGGTAGAAGGCCCAGCCGAAGCTCAGCAAGATGCAGACCGCCATCCCCAGGAAATAGAAGGCCAGAGTTCGCTTGCGGCCAATTCGTTCGGCCAAGGGAGGAACCGCAAGGCATCCAAGGATCGTCCCCAACGACAGCAAACCCATGCCGAAGGAAGACATCCGCACAGCTTGCGGCTGCAACATGCCCTCGCGTTTGGCCAGGCTGATGACCGCTGTCGGTGCATAAACGGCTGCCGCCCACAAGCCGCAAATGGCCGAGGCCAGTAGGAACGTGTTGACCAGCGTGCGCCTTGTGTAAGGAGGATTGAAGATGTGACGCAGAGACGAAAGTCCGCCCTCGGCTTCCAGCTTCGCCTTTTCTTGCCAACGCTCGGATTCTTTCACCTGCAACAAAACTACTACGGCTAAGACGACAGGCGTCAGCCCGCACCAGAACATGGCACGCCAGCCGTAGCGTGTTGCGATCGTGTAGTTGAGGGCGGAAGCCAGAAAAAAACCTGCGTAATAGCCCGTCTGCAAGTATCCCGCGCCCATTTTGCGGCGGTCTTCCGGCCACGCTTCGGCAACATAGGTTCCCGCCAGCGCCCACTCCCCACCTATTCCAATCCCTGCCAGCAGCCGAAACAATCCCAATTGCCACACCGTCTGCGATAACGCAGCAAGCCCCGTGAACATCGCATAAACGAAGATGGTGGCCGCGAGCACGCGGCTGCGCCCGAACCTGTCGGCAAGCGGCCCCCAAATCAGCGATAGTCCCCATCCCACAAGGAAGAGAGCAAACAGGATCGATCCGGCGAACCCGACATTGGCAGGAGTGGCTTTGTAACCGGACCGCGGAAGGAGTTCCATGAGGGCGGGGCTGAGGACCAGCGCATAGATGACCGAATCCATGCCGTCCAGCGTCCAGCCGGCCCATGCGCCCCAGAATCCAGTGATTTGCTGCCGTGAAAGCTTCGTGCGGATCGGGCGATTCACCGTCCTCCTTCGTGGGCAGGAGCATAACACGCAAAGCGAGGAGGCAGATCTAGATCTTGGGATCGCCCGAGGTCTGAAGCATCGCTGCCAGTGCAGGCTTGATCACTTTTCCGACCGCATTGCGAGGCAGCGAATCCAGCACGAGAAGGCGGGAAGGCAGCTTGTGAGCCGCCAGTGATTCCCTGGCCCATGCACGGAAAGATGACAGATCCAGGGAATGGCCGTCATTCAGCACTACCGCAGCCGCGACGCGCTCTCCCCACTCTGGATCGGGCACGCCGACTACGGCACATTCCGCCACCGCGGGATGTTCACGCAGCCTTTCCTCAATCTCCAGCGCGGACACCTTATGTCCACCCGTCTTGAGGATGTCCACGTTCGTCCGGCCAAGAATGCGATAGACACCGCCTTCAACCACCGCAGTATCGCCGGTGCGAAACCAGCCCTCGCGGAAGGCATCGCGTGTCGCGTCGGGTTGGCCCCAGTATTCCAGGAACACGTTTGGACCACGGACTTCGATTTCGCCCGACGTTCCTGGAGGAACCGGTTTGCCACTCTCTCCGACAAGCTGAACTTGGACGCTCGGCAATGGTGTACCGACGCTCCCAGGCACGCGCTCGCCTCGCAACGGGTTCGACAGCGCCATGCCAATCTCCGTCATGCCGTAGCGCTCGAGAAGAGTATGGCCGCTGATTTCCTTCCAGCGTTGGAGCGTACTCACTGGCAACGCCGCTGAACCGGACACCATCAAGCGCAACCTGGCGCATGCTTGCGTTAGCTCCGCGCGTCGCGTCGGCGAAGCCGCGTCCCATGCGGCGCTGAGCTTCGCGTAAACGGTCGGCACCGCCATGAACGACGTTACGCTCCCACCGGCGATTCGGTCCCACACCGTATTCGCATCGAAGCGCGGCAGCATCTGGCACGTCGCGCCCGACCACAGCGCACAGGACACAACGTTGATGATCCCGTGCACGTGGTGCAACGGCAGGCACAGCAAAACGCAATCGTCAGCCGACCACTCCCAAGCTTCCACCAGGCTGATGATTTGCGCCGTAATATTGTCATGAGTTGTAACTACGCCTTTCGGCCGGCTCGTCGTGCCGCTCGTGTAAAGAATCATGGCGCGCCGCGGACTGGCTATTTCCGGCAATTCCGTCGGCTGGATGGAGCCAAGGTGCTCACATGGCAAGGCGCGAACACCACGGGCGGCGAGTGGTCCCAGAACAGTGGCTCCAGAAGCGTCGAATATCAAGGTCGAGGTTGCGGTGTCGTCGATAAAATATTCCAGCTCAGGCTTCGTAGAGTTTAGTGGTAAGGGAACGGCAACGCCGCCTGCCCGCCAAATGCCCCACTGCACCGCCACCCACTGAAATCCCGGAGTTACCAGAAAGGCCACGCGATCTTCGTGAAGATCCTGTTGGCCAGCAAGCAGCGCTGTGGCTACCCGCGACGATGCATCAAGCAAATCGCGATAAGTGAACGCTCCCTGCGAATCGACCACCGCCGTCCTGTCGCCATGCCTCTGGGCGTAAACATAAACGAGATCCCAACTGGTGCGGCTGATCACGTGCAGACTTTAAGTCCTCTTCGCCTTTACTGTCCACTTGTCCGGACATCTTTTCCACCGCCGAAATGGCGAACCATCGATCATGTGGCAGCCAGATTCCTCCACAGCGCAGGCTTTCATGAATGATTGCGCTGGCGAGCTTCGCGCACGATGGCTACAAATCTTCGTGCGGCCTCTGTGATCTGATTTGTCTTACCCGACTTGAGCGCCGAGGCGGATACCAGCTCTCCGCCCACGCCTAAGGCCTCGGCTCCGGCGAGAATAAAGTCAGCCGCGGTGTCAAAATTAACTCCGCCGGTGGGGATCACGGGCACCTGAGGCAACGGACCTTTGAGCGCTTTGATGTACTTGGCCCCACCTACCGCCCCGCAGGGAAAGATTTTTATCAGATCGCCGCCAGCGTTCCAAGCCGTGATGATTTCTGTCGGGGTCAGCGCTCCTGGGATAACGAGAATTCCTTTCTCTCGTGCAAGCTTTACGGTCTGCGCATCGAAACCGGGGCTTACCAGAAATTCAGCGCCGGCATCGAGGCATTGCTGTGCCGTTTTTGCGTCCAGAACGGTGCCCGCTCCAATCAGAACGTCACCGCCCGCGGTCTTCGCCAATTGCCCGATGACTTCGATCGCACCCGGCACGGTCATTGTCACTTCGACAATTGAGATGCCGCCCGCACGTATAGCTTCTACAGCCAGTAGTGCCTGGTGCGCGGATGAGGCACGCACAACCGGAATGATTCCTACGTCTGCGATTCGCTTGCGATTCTCTTCTTTCGTCATCCCGTCTCGTTCCGAGCCATTTTTGTAAAACTAGCGCTCGATCCGCGCTCCTGCTCCACGCATTGCCTGCATGACTTCCTTCAAGGTCACCATCGTCGTGTCGCCGGGCGTAGTCATGGCCAGTGCGCCATGCGCGGCACCGCATTCAACCGCCCATTGCGGCCCCTGTCCGCTCAGAAATCCGTAGATCAATCCGGAGGCGAACGAATCGCCGCCACCGACCCGGTCGAAGATTTCCAGATTCTCTCGCGGCTTCGCCTGGTAGAAGGAACCTTCTTGCCAGCAAATGGCTCCCCAATCATTGAGGGTGGCGGTCTTTGCCTTGCGGAGAGTAGTGGCGACTACCTGAAAAGGAAATTCCTGGGTGACTGCCGCAATCATCTTCTTGAATGCCTCTGCCTCGATCTTGGAGATGTGCTCGTCGAGGCCAGGAACCTCGAATCCAAGAGACGCGGTGAAATCTTCCTCGTTTCCGAGCATCACATCGACCAATGGCGCGAGGCGGCGATTGATTTCTTGTGCGCGCTTCTTTCCGCCCGCACCCTTCCACAGAGATTCCCGGTAATTCAGATCGTAGGAAACGACCGTCCCGTGCCGGCGGGCGGCCTTCATCGCTTCGAGCGCCACATCGGGAGTGCTCTCGGAGAGAGCGCAAAAGATGCCGCCGCTATGGAACCAGCGCGCCCCGCAGCGGCCAAAAATATCCTCCCAATCGATCTGCCCGGGCGGCAATTGAGAAATCGCGGTGTGGCCGCGGTCCGAGCAGCCCAATGCCGGCCGGATCCCGAAACCGCGCTCGGTGAAATTAAGCCCGTTGCGGACGGAGCGGCCGATGCCGTCGTACTCCACCCAACGAATCAGCGATTGGTCGACTCCGCCCTGATAGATGAGATCCTGCAGCAGTCGGCCAATGGGATTGTCGGCAAATGCGGTGACGATCGCCGTGTCCAGGCCAAAGCAGCGCTTAAGGCCGCGCGCAACGTTGTATTCTCCTCCACCTTCCGACACTTCAAAGTTTCTAGCCGTCCAGACACGCCGGTCTCCGGGATCGAAACGCAACATGACCTCGCCCAAAGCGACCAGATCCCACCGGCACACCTCCTTACTTTTGATCGTCAGTGACATGGATTACCAATAACGGCTACGGACTTCCGGACGCCTGTTCATAGATACGGTACGAACCCTTGCGTCTTCATCTCAAGGCGGTACACAGACGTGTTGGCCGTAATGTAGAGCGTCCTATAGTCCTTATCACCCCAATTCAGATTTGCCGGCTGCTCTGGCATGACAATTGTGCCAAGGTGGTTGCCTTTTGCGTCCCAGACCCAGATACCTCCCGGCCCGGTGACAAAGAGGTTGCCGTTTTTATCCACTTTTATTCCATCGGGCACCCCATCGCCCTTCCCACCCGGTTCTTCGCCGAAGATTCGGCCATTCCTAAGTGTTCCGTCAAGGGCAACGTCGTATACGCGGATATTTCTCTCTTTGCTGTCATCGACATAGAAGTGCTTGCCGTCCGGAGAAAAGGCAAGACCATTGGGTTGGCTGAGATCCTTGGTGAGTAACTGCACGTTGCCTTTCGCATCTAGGCGGTAGACACCCTGGAAAGGAGTCTCCTGCTTTTCACCAGCAACCAGATCCAAGGTCGGATCCGTGAAATACAGCGCTCCATCCGGCCCAACGATCACATCATTTGGACTGTTAAGCTTCTTCCCTTCGTAGTGATCGGCTAATACTCTGTATTTCCCATCGGAAGTTACCTCGATGATGGCACGCAATACGCTGGCGCAATCGATCAGCCGATGTTGTCGGTCGAAGGTGTTACCGTCAGGGTCGCCGAGTGCAATTACTTCCTCCTTCCTGCCATCGAGATAGAGCCGGTAAATCTTGTTGACGGTTTCGTCGCTTACGTAGAGGAAGCCCGCCTGATCCCACACCGGACCTTCGGTAAACCCAAAACCGGTGCTCACAACGCTCAACCTTGGGTTGTGATCCACCAGATCCCAGAATTGCGGCGAATTGGCCTGCAATTGAAATTCTCCAGGCAAGGCTGCGATTCGGCGAAAGCCTGCTGCGCTTACTGCAATAAGCAGCAAGGTCGCAATGATGAAGATACGCAGGACTTTAATGCTGCAATTCAAGAGGGCGCGCCTCCCCTCAAGGGAACTTCCGAGTTGACCTCGCCGATCATTGTCTATTGCTCTTCAAACCCTCTCTCAGTGTTTGGCGATTGGCTGTTTCCAGCGCCGGCTGTACTCATCAAGTAGCTGACAATATCGTTCAATTCCCTGGAGCTGAGTGTTGAGCCGTAGTCCGATGGCATCAGAGTTCGGGAACTGTATTCCAACGTTTCGAGCTCTGATTTCGCGAGGAAGAGAAAAGTCCCGTCCAGAGTCTGCAACTGCACAGAGAAATTATCTTCGTTGCGGATTCTACCCGTGTATTTCTCGCCGTTACGGATGGTCGCGGTCACGACTCGCGCCTGACGGTCGTTGCTGACCGTGGGCTTGGTGATCTCGTTTCGAATTTGTTCCACGGTGTGCGTGTGAGCGTAGGCGGACAGATCAGAAGCGATGAAACCACCTTTGCCGGCAACCATGTGGCAGCCGGCACATCCCGCTTTGCCAAGGAAAATGGTTTCCCCGCGCCCGGGATCGCCGGGCAGTCGGACCGTATTCTTTGCTCCTTGCAAGGTTCGCAAGTAAGTTACGACTGCCTGGATGCTGGAACTCTCCAGGGAGTGAAACGCAGGCATTCCGGTCCCGGGAATGCCATTCTCAATGATCTTGAAGAGTTGAACATCGGAAAGCTGTTGCACTCTTGGTCTTTCCGCAATATTCGGCGCCCGTTCGCCGCCCCTGCCATCGAGACCGTGGCAATTCGCACAGGTAGACGCGAAAGTTTGCTTGCCCGGCAGCGAAATCGGCCTGACGTTTTTCTGGCGCGAAACTTGCGGCTGGGTTTGCGACTGGGCGACGAAGCTGTTGGCAGCCCAAAGTGCTGTCAGCACGCCTACCAAGGCACAAAACGATTTGGGAACTACGAGCATCGACGAAACCATCTCAGTCTGCAGATTCGCGCGGCAAACAAATTCGGTGTTGCGAGTCCAACTCAGGTTTCAACATTAAGGCTTTCAATTCCCCACTGCTCCTGCCGCGTCCGTCACAACGCGGAGATACTTCCGGAGACCCTTGCCGACCCCAGCGCCGGCACAAAAAGTACAACCGTAAATCCTACAACCCCAACCCACACATGCCTACGCATAGCGGATCCCCGCCAACCGGTACATTTGTACGACACTTTCACCCACTGAAAATGCGAATGCGAGTTTTGAAAATCCAGCACGGACACGGGATGAGGGTGTTTATCGCACTCGCTGTGGGCATGTCAACCTTTTTTGTGCCTTCAGCAATCGGTTTCCCGATTGGATTACCAAAACAGAGCGAGGTCGAAGGCGTCGCGGGAAAAAACCAACCGCTTTCCACTCCGAGCCAGGGCTCCGCTGCGTGGTAGTCCGACAGTGACACCCCAGATGAACAATCGGGGACGTTCTATTTTGTGATGCGATTTTCATTCTGGTTCCTCCGTGATCCCTTCGCCCTTCCTCTCGACGAAAAACAGTGTTAAAGTCCGCGGACAATGTGTGCATCCTGGAGGACGTAATGAACAGGTTCCTTGATCGTGTGAAGTACCAGACTTTTGCGGCGTCCGTGGTAGCCATCGGTTTTCTATGCGCCGTCTTGTCCGGAACTCGACTCCTGCGGGCGCAGACGGGGACGCCCCCGGCGCCGCTATCCGACGCCGCTTTGATTGCAGAGTTTCGTCGCGTCGAAGTGGCCTCGGTGTCAGATGCCCTGGAGCAATTAACCGGCCGACGCATGTACATGACTCACCGCATGCAACCGATCTTCACCACGAAGTTTGCCGGCTTTGCTCGCACGGTTCAGCTCAAGAAAGACGAAGGCAACAGTGACCCAACTGCGCTGAACGGTATGCTGGGAGCGATCGATCAGGGATCCACTGATTCTGTTTACGTGATGGTGGTCGAGGACGGCGCCGACATTGCGGGAATGGGAGGACTGATGGGCACCGCGATGGCAGCCCGAGGGTACGCCGGAGCAGTCATCGATGGAGGAGTTCGCGACGTTGCGTATTTGCGCAAGATCGGGTTCCCGGTGTATGCGATTGGCATTGTGCCCTCCACATCGGTCCATCACTATCGATTCGGAGGTTCTCAGGTGCCGGTGACCTGCGACGGTGTGACTGTCGATGCGGGCGACATTATCGTGGCGGACAGTGATGGGGTCGTGGTCGTCCCCAAGGCTAAAGCCCCGGAAGTGCTGCAGCTCGCCCAGCAAATGGATTTCAAAGAACACTCGATGTACGCAGTAATCGAGCAAATGAAATCGATTGTCGAAGCCGTCAAAAAGTTCGGGCGGCTGTAGGACCAGAGATCTACTTGCACAATTGTGACTTTCATCAGATAATTTGCACTTTCATTTTGTGATCGGACTCTTCTCGTTTATGACCGGTTCTCAAAAACGAAGCTACACCATTACCGCTCTGCAGCGTGGGTTGCGTCTTCTGCAACTGTTCACCGAGTCACCGCAGGGCCTCGCTGCCAAACAGGTCGCAAGCCGGTCGCGCCTGCCGGTGAGTACGGTTCACCGCTTCCTGGCGAACCTGGAAGCCTCGGGCTTCTTGAAGTGCAGCGCAGACGGCGTGTATCACTTAGGAATCACCTGTTTCGCAATCGGCCAGGCAGCTTTGGGCCAGCTCGATATTCGCCGCGTAAGTCTGCCGTACCTTCAGGAATTGAATCGGCAAACACGCGAAACCACTCATTTGACCGTGCGCCACGGACTGTCCGCAGTTTATGTCGAGAAGCTGGATTCGCCCGAACCGTTGCGCATTCACTCACGCATCGGCGCGGCCGTTCCGTTGTACTGCACCGCCGTCGGCAAGGTCATGCTGGCTTACATGCCTGACGAGGAGCGGGAAAGGGTTCTCCCCCTGTTGGGGCTGAAGCGCCTGACACCGAATACGGTGGGGAATCTTCAGGAGTTAGAGGCTGAACTATACCGGGTCCGGAAAAACGGCTATGCCTGCGATCTGGAAGAGCATGAGCTTCACATCCGATGCACCGCAGCACCCATCTGGGACGACGCTGGCTGCGTCAATGCCAGCCTCAGTATCACGGCGCCCATGGTGCGCATGGCGGCCGTTCGACTGCGACAGCTCGCGCCACTGATTCAGTCGGCAGGATTGCAAATTTCGCGAGAGCTGGGATACCGCCCACCTAGTAGCCGCCCGCCCCTGCAGAAGCATATTGCGCCGGAGGCAGCGTTTGCGAAACCTCTCTAGGCCGGGGACAGCGACGAGATTCGGGGTGGTGGATGCCTCCACCGTGGGTCTTCGATTTGGCGTTCTTCTAGTGGCCCCAGTCAGCTTTGTATCATCGAGCACCATGGGCGCGTTGCCATCTCCCGAAGCAACCGGGCTATCCATCCACCTGCATGATGCACAGGATATCGATCGCGGGAGTTTGGGTGAGATTGAAATCACGAAATTGCGGAAGGGTTCGTAGAATGCGCAAGGCTGTACTCATTGCCGTTCTTTTCACATGCTGGACCGCTCTTGCCGGCGATACCGCTCCAGCGAACATATCCGCAGCAATCAACGTCCGCTCCGAGGACCTTCTGCTTCAACCTCCGGCGGCTAATTGGATCTCCTACAACGGAGACTATTCGGGACGCCGTTTCAGCAGCCTCTCTGAAATCAATCCGGCGAATCTTGTCGGACTGCGTGTGCAGTGGGTCTTTCATGCCCGTAATACAAGCCGGCTAGAGGTCACTCCAGTTGTAGTCAATGGAATGATGTTCGTAACTGCGGCGAACGACGCCTCCGCCCTCGATGCGCGCACCGGACGCATGGTGTGGCACCATTCGTGGCCGATTTCGGAAGGATTGATCGACGATGCCTCCGGGCATATCAATCGCGGGGTCGCAGTTTGGCACGACCGGATCTACATGGAGACAGACAATGCGCATCTACTCTGCCTGGATGTGCGCTCCGGGAATCTCATCTGGGACGTGGCGTATGCGAACTGGAACAAGAACTACGGCGCAACCAGCGCACCGCTGGTCATCAAAGACAAAGTCCTCGTAGGCACCTCCGGCGGGGATGATGGTGTTCGAGGTTTTCTTGCCGCTTACGATGCCATGACTGGCAAGCTGGCCTGGAGGTTCTGGACGATACCGGGTCCAGGAGAATTCGGTTCCGCAAGTTGGCCCGGAAAACTGTATTTGCATGGCGGCGGAACTACATGGATGCCTGGCACCTATGATCCACAATTCAACACGGTCTATTGGGGTACGAGCAACCCAGCGCCTGATTTCGAAGGTGGTGTGCGTCCGGGAGACGATCTCTACACCGACTGTGTGTTGGCGCTCGACCCGGATACGGGAAAACTCAAGTGGTATTTCCAGTTCACCCCGCATGATCTGTTCGACTTCGACGCGGTGGAGACTCCGATCCTGATCGATGCCATCTACCAGGGCGCGGAACGAAAATTGCTTGTGCAGGCAAACCGCAATGGGTACCTCTATGTTCTTGATCGCACAGATGGAAAATTTCTATCCGCCACTCCATTCGTTGAAAGGCTGAATTGGGCGAAGGGTATCGACGCGCAGGGCAGGCCCATTCGCGCGGACGTTGAACCGACAGCTACCGGAACACGCATTTGCCCGGGCTATGCTGGGGCGACGAACTGGTTCTCACCGTCTTACAGTGAGTCCATCCATTCCGTGTATTTTATGGCCCTGGAGAAGTGTGAGACCTTTTTTTTTAAATCGCAGACTTTTCAGGAGGGTCGCGGCTACTATTCAACCGGAGTAAAACGCATCCCTGGTGAAAATTCTCAGAAAGTTTTGATTGCTTTCAACTTGGACACAAATTCCATCGCCTGGAAGTACCCGCAAATTGGCGGAGGACACTCATCGGGCGGAACCATGGCAACCGCGGGTGGTTTGGTGTTTTTCGCCGACGATGCCGGCTCCTTTGAAGCTGTGGACGCGCGCTCTGGCAAGCCGCTGTGGCACTTCAATACCGGGCAGGATATGAGTGCATCTCCGATGAGCTATGCAATCGGCGGCAAGCAGTATGTAGCCATCGCTGCCGGAAGCGACATTTTCAGTTTTGCGTTGCCTTGATGGATGCTCGCATCTCGAAAATCGTGAGGAGACAATACATGAATCTAACTTTCACTCGCCGAACATTTGCCGCTCGGGTTGCTTCCCTGCTCTCCGCTTTGGGAGTCACTGCCACCGTATTGCCTGGTCGTGCATTGGCTGGGAGTTCCGCAGCGCAGGATTCGGGCGGTATCCGCAAGCTGAATAGCGAAGGCAAACCGGGCGGCGAGAAAGACGTCATTATGCCGCTGATTGTTCACAATGGATTGATTTATGTCTCGGGGCAGGGTGCCCACGATAGTCGAGACTCCAAGGAATGGACGATTGAATCTCATACCAGCATGGTCATGGACAAAGTGAAGAAACACGTGGAAATTGGCGGTGGATCCATGGACAGCATCCTGCAAGCGAATGTCTACCTGGTAAAGATCGAACACTGGGATGGAATGCACAAAGTGTTCGCCACCTATTTTCCTCATGGTGGTCCGGCGCGTACGACAGTTGCGGTCGCCGCGCTGCCGGGAGACTCGCTGGTGGAAATCAATTGCATTGCCGCAGTGACCCGTAAGTAAGCCCTAAGGAGTACCTCTAATGCGACTCAATTCGAATTGGAACCGGCGCAGTTTTCTCGGCAGCGTGGGAGTGATTGCTGGCTCGATCCTCGCGCCACGTAAGTTATTTTCCCGGAATCGTGGCGCTGCGAGGGCAAGTACGCGAGTGAGCGGTTTCGGACAATCTGGCAATCCCTACGAAGAACTTGGGGTTACAACGGTTATCAATTGCGAAGGCACCATGACCGTGCTGGGAGGCTCGCTCCCCCACCCTGAACTTGAAGCGGTGATGACAATGGCCGGGCGCCACTTTGTAAGTATTCCGGATTTAGAGGTGGCCGCAGGCAAGCGCATCGCGGAAATGCTCAAGTTGCCGGAGGGATACACGGCGCTAGTGACCTCAGGTGCGGCGGCCGCGATTCAATCCGGGCTGGCGGGCATTCTGACTGGCGGCAACGAGGCCTTGATCCGGCAGTTACCGGATCTAACGGGTATGAAGTCGGAGGTGATCATTCAGAAATCGCATCGCAATCCGTTTGATCATCAACTTCGGTCGACGGGCATCAAGCTCATCGAGATTGAAACGCAGGATCAGTTGCGAGCCGCCGTAAATGAGCGCACGGCCATGATGCACTTCTCCAACTTTGCCAACGCCGCCGGACAAATCAAGGTGGAAGAATGGGTTAAGCTGGCGAAGGAATACAACATCCCCTGCATGAATGATGCCGCAGCCGATACCCCACCCGTTTCTCACCTCTGGGACTACACCAATATGGGTTACGACCTTGTGACTTTCAGCGGGGGCAAGGCGATTCGTGGGCCACAATGCGCCGGTCTATTGATCGGCCGCAAAGAGATGGTGGCGAATGCCCTGTTGAACAACAGCCCGCACGAAGACACATTAGGCCGCAGCCAGAAGGTGGGCAAGGAAGAAATCCTGGGCATGGTCAAGGCACTTGAGCTTTTTCTCGCAGAAGACCATGAGGCTCTGGCCAAAGAATGGCAAGCCCGGTTGGAAGGAATCTCGCGCGAAATCACGAAAATTCAGGGAGTGAGCACAACGTTCTTTGTGCCTGATATCGCCAATCATGTACCCCACATGAGTATTACGTGGGATGCGGCGCGCATTTCCTTGACACCACAACAGGCCTCAAAGCTGCTTCGCGATTCGAAACCTTCCATTGTGATCGGACGCGGTGAAGGAAGACCGGGATTGGCCATGACCGCCTTCATGCTGCAACCGGGAGAAGACAAAATCGTTGCCGAACAGCTTTCGCGCCTGTTACGCGAACACGCCGCGTAGGCGGAAATACCCAAATGGTTAGGAGGGTCTTGGGGATCACGACACGCAGTCCTCAAAAGACCGGGTTGGACAGTTCACCGCACCGGACTGGGGGACCGGCCGCGGAAGCGGCGGCCGTGTCCCGGAGTCAGCGATGACCACGGCCAGGATGAGTTATGTGCGCTGGTTTCTGGTTCTCTGGCTGTTTGTCCTCAGCGCCGTTTCTTATCTCGATCGCGTAAACATCTCCATTGCGAGTGGCTCCATCGCCGAGGTCTATCAACTCAACGATGTGCAACTGGGAAAGGTCTTCAGCGCCATGCTGGTCGGTTACGCACTCTTTCAGACCGTCGGCGGCAGGCTCGCTGACCGTTACGGACCGCGCCGGGTTCTGACCGGGGGCGTGGTATGGTGGGGAATCTTCACTGCCCTGACTACCCTGGTTCCCGCGAAAGCGGGCGCGCTCCTCGTGCTCATCGTAATCCGATTTCTTCTGGGCGCCGGAGAAGCAGTCATCTATCCCTCGGCCAATCAGTTCATCGCTCGCTGGATTCCAGCCGCGGAGCGCGGTCTTGCGAACGGATGGATCTTTGCCGGTGTGGGCGCGGGCGCCGGCCTTACGCCTTTGCTCATAACCGGGATCATGGTTCGTTACGGCTGGCGATCGTCGTTCTGGGTATGCTCCGCCATCGGGTTCGCGGCTGGGTTGGTGTGGTTCCTCAGTGCTCGCGACACGCCCGCCGAGCATCCCAGTGTGTCCGCCGCCGAGTTAGCGCTGATTCGCTCGGGGCTGACGCAAGCGCAACCGGGCTACGATCCGAAAGCCCTCTTGTCCTGGAGGAGCGTTCTCCAAAGCCGGGAAGTCCGGGCCCTCACCCTCAGCTACTTTTGTTACGGCTATGTAGCCTGGATATTCTTCAGTTGGTTCTATCGCTATCTTGCCAAAGTGCGTGGCCTGGATTTGAAGGCGAGCGCCTTTTACACCATGTTGCCGTTTCTGGCCATGTTAGTGTGCTGCCTTTTGGGAGGGGTGATCAATGATCGGCTCACAAAATGGCGGGGACCACGGATTGGACGCTGCGCTCTTGCGGCATTCGCAATCGCCGTTGCCGGCATATTCATTGCTTTTGGCTCGCAAGTTCAAAGCGCTCGGCTGGCCAGCGTCGTTCTCGCTGGTGGAGCCGGTGCGCTCTATCTCTCCCAAAGCTCTTTCTGGTCCGTAACGGCCGATCTCGGTGGCGCGTCCTCCGGATCGGTATCGGGCTTTATGAATATGGGAGCTCAGATAGGGGCGGCGCTCACGGCTACGCTCACTCCCTGGATCGCGGGCCGATTCGGTTGGACGATGTCCTTTCTGGTGGCGGCCGTGTTGTGCCTGCTGGGTGCAGCAAGTTGGCTAGTCGTGGATCCATCGCAACAACTCAAGGTTCTGCGGGCGGATGCTGGCGCGCTGCAGATTCAAAATCCTAAAGGGATTTCTGATCAACCGGCAAGTCGGTAGTTGTTTCGCCGAACGAGAGGGTCTATCGCTCGGTTGGGAGTGTCCCATCCCGGCGTTGCTTTGAATAGCCCTGCTCTCCTCCGGTCTGTGCGCGAAATCCCATTCGAGTCCCATACGACAAGAACATCGCGCACGGTGAGTTCACATTCGAATTTTTCGATTTTCCTCCGGTGGAATTGATTGATGCTATTGTGCGCACATTGACCAGCTATCGAAAACTTGCTCTATATTCTGGCACCGTCGTCTTGAATGCCTGTTGCACGATGTTCTTTGGAGTTTTCTCTTCTGAGGGGATAAGCGATGAGAAATGCTGCTGCCATGCCGGTTAACATACCCAGCATCGCACAACCCAGATTCTCGTAGGTGTAGGAAAACGCAATTCCGGCAAGACTGATCGAATGGAGAGAACCCCTAATCAACGCCTCCTTCGCGTCCACACCGGATCGAAGGAAGCTCGGAATGACGATCCCTGCGACAAATAAAGTGATCGCCAGCTCGACTAGCAGTAGAAGCAGGGAGGGAGCGTTCTGCCTACTGAAGTACTGAAGTGAACTCTCTCCACATGCCAAGCGATTACCCTTGAGAGGCCCGATTCTCGCGAGGCTTTTGCAATCTGTATCCAAGTGCTTTTCGATGTCCAACTGCCTCACCGGGCCCATCCGGCTCGCAAATTCGATCGTTTCTTGTATCGCAGAGTGCGTCATAATCTTTTCCTCCGTCGTAACCCTTCGATCTCTGGCTGCCCGCTGGCTGGGTGTCCGATAATGGTTCCTCGACGCACCTACACTAGAACGTGTTCGTGGGTGTCACAATCGGGATTGTCCTTGAGTCGCTGAATAACGGTTCCTGATTGCGATTGAGGTAAACACCCTAATCTAAGCTTGGGTTTGTGCGTGCCGCCGTTTCTGAGTTTGCATCGATCGTTCCGGCTGACTGAGAGTCGCTGCTCGTTCCGTTGCATGTAGCAACCACCCAATGTGGCTTGTTGACCAAACATCCTCATCTGGAAGAAGGCGACGAGACTGGCTCAGGAGAAATCAGCGTTTGACTGTTTGACTTAGGGACGGACTAATCCAAGACGAATAGCAAAGCGTACCAATCCGGCGGTTTCATGAATATCCAGCTTGCTCATCAGATTTGTCCTGTGCGCAGAGGCTGTTTTCACGCTTATCCCCAAAACAGAAGCGGCTTCCTTGGTTGACTTGCCCTCAGCGACCAATTGAAGCACCTGGCGTTCGCGAGGGCTGATGGGCGCGGCCTCAGGCTGAGTGCCGCCACGATAGGCCTCGATCACGGTCCGGGAAACTTCCGGACTGAGATAAGTTGTTCCGCGCAGCACTTGGCAGATGGCTTCGACCAATTCCTTGGTTCCGTTGGTCTTCAAAATGTAGCCAGAAGCACCCGCTTTTAAGGCTTCCAGTATGTATTGATCTTCCATGTACATCGTGAGAAGAATTGTTTTCGTCCCGCGCGAAAGTGAGGTGATCTGTCGACTGGCCTCGATTCCACTCAGCAGCGGCATCGAGAGATCCAGAACGGCGACTTGGGGTTGCAGTTTTTGGGCGAGGCGGACCGCCTCCTGCCCATCAGATGCCTCTCCGACAACTCGGAAGCCGTGGCGTTCCAGAAGGGCACGAAATCCTTCTCTGACTATTTCATGATCGTCCGCAAGTATGATTTCTACCGCCATATTTACGTATTGATGGGCACCTGAATGCATAATTCCGTTCCAAGGCCGGGAGCGGACCTGAGTTCCAGGGAACCCGCGACAGCCTTAATACGCTCCTTTATCCCGAGTAGACCTAGCCCATGTCGTAGCTCTTGCCCGGAAAGAGGGTGGATGTCAAAACCGACACCATCATCCTTTACCGAACAAACGATCATGGTGTTCTTTTCCGATTTCTGCCGCTGAACTTGAACGGTCACGCTCGACGCCTTCGCGTGTTTCGTCACGTTGGTCAGCGCCTCCTGGACACTGCGATACAGAGTAATCTCAACCAGAGGCGAGAGTCGTTCGGGAGTCGAGCCTTCTACGACGACTTCTATCCCTGATCTTTGCGTAACTCCCTGCGCCAGAAACTGGAGAGCAGGTACGAGTCCAAGGAGGTCGAGCATCGGCGGTCTCAGTTCGTGAGAAAGACGGCGCAACTGCCCTTCCACTTCTGCGAGCCGGAATCGAACATCCTCGATCAGAGGTTGCGAACTGGGTGGCAGGACTTCAGACAATCGTTCGAGCGCAAAGTGTACATTGGTCAAGAGCTGTCCCGCCTCATCATGAAGAGCGTGAGCAATGCGCTTGGCCTCGGCTTCCAGCCCCTCATTCAATTCCCGCATGGCGGCTTGAGCTTCGTGGTGTCCCCGGTAGGTCATCTCAAACGGCGACAGGCTTTCGACGAAAAAATTACCAGCCATACCCGCCTTACGCACACACTCAAAGGGGTTTTTTGTCCTGCGTAGTACGGCCGTCAAAGCCTGATGGTAGATGCTTGCCACGTCAACCATCGCGGCTCCCTGATCTAACGCCCGCTGGCCGAGTTCGTAGGCGAGCTCTAGACCGACCTCGCGAGGCTTGTTAATGTATTCGTGCATAGCTGCCTGATAAGCGCGCAGCAGGGATCGGGAACGGTCTTCGGCAGCCGATGCAACCCTCATTTGTGACTTCCTGCGAATCTCGCCACCACCACCAGAGCATCATCCGAGTCCTTCCCATGCTCGGATAGCACGCGATCTGCAATCTTCTGCGGCGACTGGACGATATTCACTTCTTCATGGAAATCTCTGGCCACCCCGTCGGTCGCGAACGCTAAAGTATCCCCGGCCTCCACCGGCACTACGACAGCGCGCAGGTCGGATATGCGGCCCCCGATGAAACCGCTTGTGAGGAGGAGAAACTCCTTTAGCGGTGTAGTTTCGTTTTGCGAACGTACCAGCACGCCCTCGACATTGCCGATTCCAAGCCATGTCATGGTGGAGTCAGTGATATTGAAAGATGCCATGCTCACGGCCACACCGCGCGTTCCAGCTAACTTGGCTTGACAGCGATTCACCAAAGAGAGCGCTGATTCGCTGGCATGATGTTTGAGGGTCGTCACGACAGTTTTGGCTGCCTCCGCGGCCTCTAATCCGTGTCCCAGCCCATCGACAACGGCAATCAACATGCCTTCGCGAAACGGCTGAATCAGATGCTTGTCTCCGGATACGCGCTCCCCTCGTAGAGGACGCGCGGCCACACCGCAATCCAGAACATTTGCTGTCAATCCTTCCATTTCGTGACGCGGACAGTTGTGCCCTGCCCCAGCTTGGACTGAATATCAAACTCGTCCATCAAACGTCGCACTCCCGGAAGGCCCAGTCCCAGCCCCCCGGCAGTGGAAAAGCCAATTTGCAATGCCTGTTCGACATCTCGAATTCCCGGCCCGCGATCCTGCGCAACGATCTGAATGCCCTGCCGCCCCGAGTTTGTAATGGGTCGAATCGCGATTTCACCGCTCCTCGCATACCGGACGATGTTCCGAGCCAGTTCCGAGATTGCAGTGGCGATGAGGGCGAGTTCTGTGAACACAAATCCGGCATCCTCGGCTACTGTCCTGCCTGCTTGACGTGCCTTGACAATATCAACGTCGCTGCTGATAGAAATTCGCACCGCATCCGGTGGAGAAGGTGATATTGTCGAGATTGGCGCAAGCTTCGCGGATTGAGAGTTCTTGCGCATTCAGGAAAATCTCCGTCTCCTTCGCGAAGGCCATCGGTTTCGGCAAAGTCCACCATCCCCATTGCCGACCGTGACGTCACGGCCAGCGGCACTTTAAGATGCCATCAAAGAAAGCGCGGTTAGCCTTTTCCGGTGGTTCGGTTCGGCGATTGGTCCGTTGTGTCATCAAGTCCTAAACTCTCCCGCTTGAGGATACGGAGATTCGCCAGAGCATCTTCGATAGCGTACCGTTCAGAAAGACAGTCGCGGGTTGGTAACAGAGCCTGGAGGCGCAGCAAAATCGCAGCCTCAGCCGCCGCTAAGCGCTCTTGCAAGATGTTCATGTCGAGTTCAACCAGCGCGTCTCGATAAAGCCGCTGCCACTCTGGTCCTTCAAGGGGTTCCATAACAGGGTTTCCCATGTTCTGACTTTCCGTAATCTGGCGCTCCATTTCAGACTCTTTCTGCACACGTGCAAGTGCGGGCTGGGCATGACTGCAGGACTGACCTCACCTGGTTTTCATTGCTTCCCTCCGGACTGCGAACCAAGGACGTCATGCAGTGAAATCGTGATGGGCTTGTCATTTGCCCCGTGGAACACCAACTCAAGGTCACCGGTACCTTCTATCTCCTCGCGGAATTCCCCGTATTGATTGGTTGTTGCTCGGATAACACGACCGCGCAGGTTGGAAAGCATCAACGGTACATGAGATCCGACGACCTCAGGGTCGCGCAAGTCCAGCAATTGTCCGGTAACGACGACGCTTCCACCGCCCTGGGCTTCAATCTGCAGATCAACCTGAAAAGGATCCGCACGATAGAGCATGCGCCTGGTCCCGGCGCCGGCCGATCGAACTCCCTCCAAAGCTGGCTGCAAGAAACTGTCAAAGAGGACTTCGATCACACCGCTTACCTTGCGCACCCGTGCCCATGGAGATCCGGCGAACGCCGCTTTGGCAATTCGAACAGCTTCGTTCGGTGGCTGGTGGCTCGCTTCTGCCGCTGCCATCCGCCGGATTCGGCGCCATCGGGAAATCGTTTTCGTGCAGCGCTCGCAGCCGCACTCCAGATGCCTTTCCAGTGCTAATCTCTGGCTGGGCGACAGAACCTGGTTTACGAGATCGATTCCCTCCTCAGTCGTCAGGTGTTTCATTGCTCACTCTCCACTAGATGTTCCGGAAGCTATGCCGCCCCGGCGACTGGCGGAGCTAAGTCCCGTCTATTGAAAAAGGGATATCTGGGCTCCAAAAGATATAGGGTGGCGAAAATAAATTTGCAGAATTCCACGTCAATGCGGGAACGGAGACACGAAGGTTGGCTAATCGATTGTTTCTGTAGTGATTTTTCCGACAAGCACGAACGGGGCCCAGAAGTAAGGATGAGGATTTTCCCGCCTAAGGATGCGCATCGCGCCTCGCAGAGAGACGGCCGCATCACCGTTTTGGATATAACTCCGGTAAAACTCTTGCATAAGTTCCGCCGTACTGCGGTCGTGAACATCCCAGAGAGACAGGAGCAAAGTCGTTGCACCGGCGTAGAACAGCCCGCGCTGCAAGCCAAGCAACTCATCGCCTGCAGCCACAAAATTCATCCCAGTAGCGCAACCGCTCAGGGTCACAAGTTTTGCATTCAGTCGCAATTGATAGAGGTCGTAGAGGTTTAGGTAGCCGTCTCCCAGCCGGATGCCGGAGAACATTGGGTTGTCTCTACGGTAAATGCCATGGGTAGCGATGTGCAGCAAGCCGGTCTCCGGCCCTCTCTCAAGCAGAATTTTGGCGGTCGCCTGCTTACCGAGGTACAGGTTGGCCTCTGGTAGCAAAGCGGCAACGGATTGGGCCTCGGTGACAATCTCAGGCGCCCGATCGTCAGGGATCCCAAGAACCAGGGAACCCTTCTTTTCGGCCGCGGCCTTCTGCTGGCAGAGAGCAAAGACCGCCGCGCTTGGCGCGTAGGAAACTGCATAACTATCCCCGATGTATTCGTCGCCATTTCGTAGAGCATGAAAGGGAAGAAAGTGCAGCGCCCCATGCGGCACTACGACTAGGCGTTGCTCCCGAAGCCGGGGACGCAGTGGCCTTATTAGTTCGGCGTAAAGAGCCTCCAGATGACCAAGCGTAGCGCGCAGCAGGGCATGTTCAAACCGTTGCGTATGGGCTGTGCCCATACTGAATTTGGAAATTTGAAACCTGAGCAACTGCAGCAACCGGGTAACTTGGGAAACGGCTGCGACGGTCGTGATTTCGATGGTTTCGCGCGTGACAACCGCCACTACCAGCCGATCTCCGGCTGAGTAGTATTCGATCAGCGCCGTGTCCATGGGAAGAGCGGCCTGCAGGTTCGCCACCGAAAATTGTGATGGTTCTTCCAGACTCACGTTCTCCCGTTCGTTTGCAGGCAGTTCGCGCAACGTTCGCAGCAATTCGTTCTCGCGCTCTCGCGCTTTCCGCTGTAATTCGTCGATGCACTGGCGGGACATACCTTCGGGAGACAGTTGTTCTAGCTCAATGCGGTGGTAATACCAGTTGAGCTCTTGGCGCAAGTCGCGAATTCTGAGAACTTCCTTCGTCTGACCTGTCTCGCCGAAGGGTAGACTTCGGCCGGTGTGGAAGATCATTGCGGTCATGCTGCGAGATTTTGCCGCTTCCATGCATGCCAGGGCTTCGTTGGCTGAGACTTCCGCCCCTTCGCTGTCCAGGTGTAAGTCAACGAGCGCTTCATAGACCTGCAGACGGTTCTTGACGAACGAGATCTTGAGTTCCTCGCGATGCAAGTGGGTACGCAGCGTCTCGAGAGCTTTGCGCGCCTCTTGGTATTGTGCACAAGCGGCTGATCGATCGCCCCGACCTGAAGCAATCTCTCCCAGGAAGAAGTGCGTCTGGTAGATAAGTTCCGGCGTCTGTACGACCGACATTTTCTCGCTAGCCACTTCTGCTTCGCGTTCAGCCTGGTCGAGATCCCCGATTTGCAGGGCGATACGGGTCAGCAGAAGACGTGCGAGCATGGCCTTGCCGGGAAGGACGGACTGGTCGAAAAATTGGGCCGCAGCTGCGCCGAGTTGCTGCGCTTCGGAGTACTGCCCTTGGTGAAACAGCAAGACTCCTTGATACAAATCGAGCAGCGAAGACCATACAGCATTTTGTTCGCAGGCAAACATGCCTCTGGCTTTCTCGAACCGTTCGATTGCCTCCGCCACTCTTCCTTGCTGGCCGCATGCGATTGCCTCGTTCGCCAAAGCTTTCGCAGCCTCATAGGCGATCCCAAGCTTCTCGAAACGGAGGAAACCCTCGCGGGCAATTTCCCTCGCCTCCTCGCTGAGGTTCAGTTCCAGATAAATCTCCGACAGGTCCAGATCACACAGGGCTAGACGGTATTCGTCGCTCGACTCCTCACAGGCCCGCTTGGTGGCAAGGAGCATTTCGATCGCACGACTGTATTCGCCGCGGAAGTAATACAGATAGGCGATATTGTAGTCCGCCTGGTCGCGAAGTCGCGGCATGTTGTACTTCACGCACAATTCACGAGCTTTTTGATGACAGTCCAGAGACCTGGGAAAATCGTTCAACCCGACCAGGCACATTGCCATGTTGTGCAACGCTACCGCCGAATCTTCCCACTCCCCATAGTCGGCCAGTGCCTTGTAGGCGCGTTCGTAGTGCGCCAAAGCCTCGTCGAGGCGATCCTGCCGATGAAAGATGTTACCGACGTTATTTTCGAGATTCGCTAACCGCTTGCCCTCACCCAGGCGGGTGAAAATCTCTCGCGCCCGCTTCGAGGCCGTGAACGCTCGCTCATATTCGCCCAAAAGAATCAACGGTTGAATGGAGCTGTTCAGAGTGATAGCAGCTTCTTTCCAACGTTCCCGGGAAGCGTAGATGTGGTAAGCCTCCTCGTGGAATCCTACCGCTGCGCGATTCTCGCGACAAGCGAAGAGCGCATTCGCTTTTGCTCGCAGAGCCAGTGCAACGCTTTCCTGCTCACCAAGTGTTTGCGCGATCAGCACCGCCCCTTCTGCCAGGCGTAACGCTTCACGAGCGTTCAAGCGGATCTTCTTGACGACTAGTGGGGCTAGCTCCTCGACCACTTCTGCGCGGACGAGCGTTGGATTGCGCGACAGGAACTCTTGCCGATCCACATCATTTTCGAGCTGAGTCAACTGCGGCAGGAGTTCGTTGAAGACGATCTCGGCCCGGGCGACGGACATCAGTCGAACCCCAATTCGTCGAGTTTCTGACGCAGCCGTTCGATGCACTTCTGACGGACAAAGCCGATCGAGCCGGCAGCGAGGCCCAATTCGCCCGCAACCTCACGGTAGGGACGCGAGGGTGTTTCGAAAAAGAGAAGCTCAATGAGTCGGCGGCATTGTGGAGTCAATGTCCCAATCGCGTCGCGTAGCATCTGCTCCTCATGGACCTGCTGCATCAAGGTTTCCGCAATCGCGGGAACCTCCGGTTCCGGCACATCGTCCTCAGACTCGCTGCTTACTAGTCGCTGGCTCCGACGCTTCCAGACACAGCACTGGTGATACGCCACCTGAATCAGCCATTGCGGTAATGCCCGTGGCTCGCGCAATTCCGGGAGACGTACTAGCAGTTCCATGCACGTTATTTGAAATACATCGGCGGCCTCATGGGCCGGTAGCCCATACTTTACAGGGATCGAGTAGATGAGTGCCTTGTACTTCTCGATCAGCAATGACCAAGCCTCCTCGCTTCCTGAAAGGCATTCCCTGACGAGGCGAACATCGTCCCCTACAGCCGCCCTGCTTTTCATGATTCCTTCCACAAGCGGAGTCATTTTCGTGCCTTCTCCTCCCCAGTTCTCCGGTAGAGTTGCTCGACGTTCCAGAGGACATAGGGCTCCAGCACGGCGGGATGAAAATTCCCAATGACTTTCTTTGCCCCAACCAGAATATCGGGACTGGCCAGGAAGATCATCGGCTGATTCGCCGCCAGAATCTCCTGCACTCGGTCATAAAGCTTCTTTCGTTGCCCGTAGCTCGTTGCCGTTAGTTGCGCGTCCAACAGGCGGTCGATCTCGGCCTCCCATGATGTGGCCGGATGTGCTTGCTGCGGATTCCAAAGGTGGGTGGCCCCCCTCGATAGCCAGACGTTGAGATCGCTGTTCGGATCTGCATCGAAGCTGACCAACCCCAGCAGACAAGCGTCGTACTGTTTCGTCTGCGTGATCCGATCTAGCAACGACCTGAATTCGAGGGGCACGACCTGAACGCGCATGCCGAGCTGTTTCAAGTCATCTTGAATCAACGTCGCCATTTTCGTGCGGTCCGCATTGGAAGAACTCGTCAGGATCGAAAACTCCACCGGCTTTCCATCGGGGTCAAGCAATACCGACTCGCCGCTCGCCTGGTTGGTCCATTTGAAGCCGAGTTCCCGCAGGAGTCCCCGTGCCTGTTCGAGCGAACGCTCTGGATGTGCAATTGCTGCGTCTGCCCAGCGGCGATTTCCAGGTGTCACCGGCCCCCAAAGCGCTGTGCCGCGCTTTTGGTACACCAGCCGCACGATCGCCTCGCGGTCGACCGCCGCCGATACCGCCTGTCGAAACTTCACCTCGCGGAACCATTTCTGTTTCGTCGCCATTTCAGGTCCGCTTTTCTCGCCGAGATCGTTCAAATTGAAGAATAGAAAGTTGTATTCGAGGCCGGGACCGGCATCGAGCATGGTGTAAGACTGCTGCTGGCGAGATAGTATCGAGAAATTCTCAGCACTGAGCCGGCTAATCATGTCCGTCTCGCCAGACTCAAAGCGCAGCACCTGGGCATCGGCGCTCGGCACAAATAGAAAGACAAGCTCGTCCAGATACGGCAGGCGGTACCCGTTCGTATCCCTCTTCCAATAGAAGGGATTGCGTTCAAGAATTAATCGCTGCCCCGCGACGTATTCTTTCACGCGAAACGGGCCGAGCCCCGCCCACTGGCTGACGGGTGCAGACAGCGATCCCGTTTGTGCGAGTTTCCCTTCCTGGTATGGTTTTTCCAGCAAGTGGCGGGGCAAGATCGCCAATGAATCAAAGACTCTCTCGCCCACGCTGTAGGGTTGTGCGAGCCGAAACGCCAGCGTGTACGCATCTACCTTACGAACTGCGATGGGTTTGCCGCCAACGATCAAAAGGTCTCGTTGGGGAGAGTGCAGGCTTTCATCTAGATAAACGCGAAAAGTGAACACTACGTCGTCGGCGTCCACAGGTTCACCGTCAGAGAAACGCAACCCCTGCCGCAGCCTCAACGTATACTCAAGGCCGTCGGAAGAGACATCCCAGGACTTTGCCAGCGCCGGCTCCGTAAGTTGCGTCGAGCGGTTGATATGAACAAGGTCCGCCTGCATGGCGCTGATCACTTCCCGCGAAGGCGCGTCCAGCGCGAGTACTGGGTTTAGCGTCTTCGGTTCCGCGCGCAGTGAAACCACAAGACGCCCCCCGGCGCGCCCAGGCTCGCCGGATAGGGCGAGCAAGTCTTCTCTTGGAGCCTCTTGTTGGGAGTGTGCCGCCGCAATTATGCTGACAGCGCCCGCAAGTACGAGAACGATGCGTACCAACCTTAGACCCCGACGTGAATTTGTCCTGTGATTTCTCACCCTATAGCCTCTTGACTCCAACTACCCATCTTGCGCGAATCCGCCCGCTCTTGTAGAGCAGCGGCGAGGCCGAGGTATCCCATAAAGAATGGCGTCACTGCCAAAGCGGGCAAATACATCCACCAATACGACATCAGCACGCTGTACTGCTGCAGATTGGCCAACAGATTTCCCCAACTCGCCACGGGCTCCGGCACCCCCAGTCCGAGGAATGACAAGGTCATCTCGGCCAGCACATATTGCGGGACGAGAATGGCCGCTTGCGTCAGCAACACGCTTGCTGTTTCCGGCAAAACGTGCCGGCGAAACACATAGCTATCTGAGGCTCCGAAGCCACGCGCCGCGCGCACGAAGTCCCGCTCCTTTGCAGACAACACCACACCTCTAACCAGTCGTGCCGGACGCGCCCAGCCGACCGTCGCGATGACAACGACGATCAGAAGAAAAGCGTCAAGCGGGCTGACTGCGAGAGGGAGGAACGCGCGCAGCGCAAATAGCAGGTAGAGCCATGGCAACGCGAGGAACAACTCGGCAAGGCGCATGAGTACGTCATCTCTCCAGCCACCGTAATAGCCCGCTACCGCACCAATGCCCAGGCCAATGGAAAGTGTGATGCCAGCCCCCAGCAAACCGGCGAGCAGCGAGACTTGCCCACCGTAAAGGATTCGGGAAAGCTGATCGCGGCCGTAGCCGTCGCTACCCAACAAATAAATGCGCGCTCCGTCGGCCCGAAACAGGTGTAGGCGGACAGGCAAAAAGCCCAACAACTTGTAGCTGGCGCCAGAAGTGAAGAACCTCAGGGAGATCAAACGTCCCATGTCTTCGTCATATTGATCGACCGAGGCTTCGCTGGGGCGGAGCGGGTAAAAGAACGGACGCAGGTGAAGATTGCCTTGACGGTCCACAAGGTGGAGTCTCATCGGACGTGCGTAAGCGTGTTCGCGATCCTGTTCCACCGGATCGTAGGGTGCAAAAAAGCCGCCGCAGGCAATGATGCCGTGCAGTGCGGCGAGCACGACGAGCCATCGGTCAAGCTTGCGATAGCCGGTCATGGTGCGACGGCCTCCCTACGGATCCTGGGATCGGCTCGGTAGAGAAAGAGGTCAGCGATGAAATTCCCCACCATCAGGAAGAGTGCTGAAAGAAGAATGCCACCGAACACTACGTACAAGTCACGCGAGAGAATTGCTTCTACGAGAAACGGACCGAGACCGGGCCAGCTCATGACGACCTCCACCAGCAATGAGCCACTCAAGAGCACGGCGATGCTAAACCCAAACAAGCTGATCAGCGGATTGGCCGCCGCGGGAAGAGCATATCGATACAGAAGCCGGCGACGAGAAATGCCGTGACCTCGAGCCGCGCGCAGAAACTCCGCACCCAGCACGCCGACCATGGCGGCTCGCACATGCCTCACGAGCAGCGGCAAAAATGACAAGACCAGTACAAGAACCGGCAAGAACATGTGCCGGGCAAGGTCGTGCAACCGATTGGTTGGCGATAGGCCCTCAAAACCGATCGAGACCAAGCCGCCGGTCGGAAACCATCCGCTGCGCACAGCGAACAAGAGCAAGCCTAGTGCGAGGGCAAGATCGGGAATTACAAGCAACCCTGCAGTTGTGGAGGAGATCAAGAAGTCCGGGAGGCGTCGAACGTGCTGCGCACTCCAGACTCCTAGAGGCAAGGCAAGGGCCCAGGCGAAAAGCGTGGCGGTAACCGTCAGGAAGAGAGTGTTTCTGGCGCGAATCCACACCAGCGGCCCGACGGGACTGTTATAGGAAAAGGAATAGCCAAGGTCCCCGTGCAGGACAGATCTTGCCCAACGCGCATAGCGCACTGGCAGCGGTCGATCGATTTGATATTGCGCGCGCATGGCTGCGACCGTTTCGAGACTGACCTGAGGATTCAATCGCATCTCGTCGAAGTAATTCCCGGGTGCAAGCGAAGCGAAAACAAAGGACAGGATCGATACTCCACATAGCAGAACAACGGCGTGTGCCACCCGGCGAAACAAAAAGTGCATTGCAAACGTGAACCCATGCGAAGGTCGGCCCTTGATCTCATTGCCGGCCTGAGGAAGCTCCGTCTGGTTTCCTGGTCGAACCCCGCACAACACCTTCTGGGGAACGTCTTGTGTCACAATCCGGCCGCGGTCCATCAGCGCCACTTCATCGCTCAGGTGCGCAGCCATTGCAGGATCATGTGTGATGAATAGGTACGTCAAACCGAGCGAGGATTGGAGATCCAATAACAGATTGGCGATCTGCGCCTGCACGGAACAGTCCAATGCAGACAAGGCCTCATCGAGAATCAAAAGTCTCGGTTCAAGCATCAAGGCCCGAGCGATGGCCAACCTTTGTCTCTGCCCACCGCTGAATTCGCGAGCTCGCCGGGTGGCCATCTCTCGATGGAGGCCCACCCGTTCCAAAGACTGGGCGGCCCGATCGCGGACCTCATGTTGTCCCCATTTCCGCTGCACTATTAGTGGTTCCGTCAAAATCTCCAGGGCCGTAAACCGTGGATTGATGGAGCGCGCGGGGTCTTGAAAAACAAGTTGAATCCGCGGACGCACCATGCACAGTTCCTTCTCGCCGAGCGCGGCAAGATTGCGTCCTTCAAACCAGATTCTTCCCGACGTGGGTCGCTCCAGACATGCAAGACACAGCGCCAGGGTGCTCTTGCCAGAGCCCGAATCGCCGACCAGCGCGAGCGTGGTGCCTGAAGCGATCGAGAGAGAGGCGCCGTTGAGTGCCGACACCAGCGCTCCCGAGCCCATGACTCTTGCGCTCCGGTAACACTTCACGAGATTTTCTACGTGTATGAGTGGCTGCGTTTGCGCACGCCTGTCCATGTATCAGCCGCCAAAGCAGAAACAAGCAACTGTGCGTCCATTGCCCACGGACACGGCCGGCGGTTCGCGCTGTCTGCAAGTCTCAAATCGATCCGGGCAGCGCGGCTCGAATCGGCATCCATGAGATCGAGAGATAAGGCCGGGTGAGTCTCCTGTGATCACGGGCAGCTTAGTCTTTCGCTCACCTCCGTCCGTACGTCCGAGGGGCTGCGGTAGACACCGCAGCAGAGCGCCGGTGTATGGATGCAGAGGCGACGCAAGCAGGGTGGCCGTGGGACCAATTTCTACGACCCGCCCCGCATAAAGGACGAGCACTCGATCCGCCACACCTGCAAGCAACAAGGGGCTGTGGGTGATCAGAATGATCGCTAGCCCGAACTTCTGCCTGAGGCTCAAAAGGACGGCAAGAATGTCACGCTCTGTCGTGGCGTCGAGAGATGTCGTGGGCTCATCGGCAACGATCAGGGATGGCCGGCAAGCAATCGCTTGTGCGATCAGCACGCGTTGGCGCTGTCCCCCGCTCAACTCATGGGGATACGAGTTAGCAATCCTTTCGCTTTCCGTGGGAAACAGCTCCGCAAGGATCTGCCCCGTCCTTTCGTGCCGAAATCGTCTCGGCAAACGTTCGTGCCGGCGCAGAATCTCGCCTACCTGATCGCGGATCCGCATGGTCGGGTGAAGCACAATCGAGGGCTCCTGATCGATCATGGCGATGCGCCTACCACGAATGCTCTCAAGCTCTCGGCGGTCCAACTGCAGGACATCGCGCCCCTCGAATCGAATAGTCCCCAGTTGAACTCTTCCATTTGCCGGGAGCAGACGCAGAATCGATGCGGCGAGAGTGCTCTTCCCCGATCCCGACTCTCCGAGCACGCCCAGAATTTCCCCCGGCCCAATGTCGAAACCAACATTCACAATAGCGGGGCACATCTCGTCGGCCTCGGAGACGTATCCAACAGAAAGATTCCGAACTTCCAGAATGCGCGCCATGTCCCGGACATCAGAAACGAGCACCCCCCCCATCTCATGCAATGCGAACGGATCGTTGCAAGCGAAAGAACACCTGGTTGTTAAGGTCCGCTTCCACGGCCGCCAAAATCTCGCGATCGCAGTCTTTGTTAACCGCTCCATTGAAGCCGGCGTTGCGAGCCACTTCAAAGATGGCTCTGAACAGTAACAAGGAGCGACTCGCGAGAAGCCTCCGCATAGATACACGTGCCCTTGAGACATCGTCTGCAATCAATATTTGACCGGCACGTGACCTAAGAAAAAGGAGAGGCGAGGGTATTCACTCACTCTCAGCGAAACCTGCGAAGCTTTCAGCAGGCTTCACTCTGTTGAACAAGCGATGCCCGTCCAGCATTGATGCCATTTGCCCTTTGCCGGCACAATACAGTCTTTACTGTATGGGTAGGGTGCTCAGTAGGGTTTCTTCCCTACGCACAACTCGGTAGTTTTTCCTTTGCACCTACATGTATCTACCCAATTGATCTCGGTCGATAACCACGGTAGTTTCTCGCACAGCCTCAGTTCCGCTCGCCGCACGCCGGGTGCGTGGAGTGGCATGTTTGGAAGGCAACTTCGTACGCCACGCTGCCTTGTTGATGTCCAGCGGCTGCGAGGTGACTCGATTGCTCGATCTAGTTAGGAGGGTCTTTGTCATGGTGGTCGTTGTGAAGACCAAGGTTTCTCCCCGTTTCAAGAGTCAGCAAGCCACCGAGTTCACGGCGGCGTTGTTGCGTGAATTGGTCGCCCACCTTCGGCAAAACCGCACCCAACTTCGCCAGGAATGGGCTCGCCGCATCCAGGAAGCGCAATTGCTGACAGCGATGAGCGAGGACGAAATCTTCGCCGAGGCCACCTCCGTCTACGACAATTACGTCGAGGCGCTGGAGACTGGAACGTTCGAGGCTTTGCAGGCGTACGCCCGCAATCTATCGGAGCGCGTGATTCCACGAGGGGTAGAAACCGACGAAGTTATCGGTATCGTTTTGCTATTGCGCGATGTCCTCGCACGCTCCTTGTTTGCCAAGTATCAGGATGACTTCGATAAGTTGAACAGCATTTTGGACGCTTACGAACCCGCCGCCAACCGCATCGCGAACACCGTTGCGGTAGGCTTTGTGCAGGAACGTGAACGCATCATTCGCGAGCAGCAGGAGGCTATTCGTGAACTCTCAACTCCTGTTTTGCAGGTGCGCGAACGCCTGCTCATTCTTCCTATCATTGGAGCGATTGATCCCCAGCGCGCTCGCCAATTGACGGAGCAACTTCTGCGGGCGATCCGTACCAATCGTGCCAAGGTTGTGGTGATTGACATCACCGGCGTCGCCGCCTTGAACTCCGTCGTTGCCAGCCATCTCGTCCAGACCGTGGAAGCCTCGAGGCTTCTCGGGGCGATGGTCATCGTCACCGGTCTGTCGCCGGAAATTGCCCAAACCCTGGTCACAATCGGCGTGGATTTGGGAAAGATGCACACGGTAGGCGACCTGCAAGGTGGCATCGAAGAAGCCGAGCGGCTTTTGGGCTACAAGGTAATTTCAATCGTGGAAGAGGCACCGCAGGCATAGGAAAAGCTAGCCCATGGAAGTTCCTATTCTCAAACAGCAGCATTACCTGATCGCCACGGTCCAGGCCGCGCTGACGGATGCGGATTTGACACACCTGCGGGATGCGTTGGTCGAACGAGTCGGGAGATTTCGCTCTCACGCAGTCATCGTAGATGTGACCGCCTTGGATGTGATGGATTCCTTCGCATCCCGGACGCTTCGAGATCTTGCGTACATGATCCGGTTGCGCGGAGCCGAGACCGTGATTGTCGGTATTCAACCTGAGGTAGCTTTCGCCATGGTCCAGTTGGGGTTGAATCTCGAAGGCGTGGCGACAGCGCTGGACTTGGAGGAGGGACTGGCTTTTCTGAATCACAAAGGGAAATCCCGGGAGGCCGGAAGTAACCTTTCCCGCAACTAAGCCGAAGGGTGGGGCATTCCCTGCGAGAACTTGCAATGTGTGTGACAGGAGCGAACGAAGATGCAGAATCACGGTGCAAACGGAAAGGCCGTCTTCAGGAGCCGAGCGTGGCTTGTTGCTGCGCTCTTGGTAATGCTGTGGGCCACGCCCGCAAAGGCTGACAGTCGAATCATCGTTCGGACAACCCTCAGTCTCCAGGGGCTTCAGCAACTCTGCAATCTTCCCCTGCTCCAGATCTGTTCGGTGGTCGACGGCTTGGGAGATCCCCTCAACCAACTCTTTCTGGTCACCACTCCGCTGGACGCAACTACCGTCCTTAATCTCCTGCGCTCGCTGCCGGGGATTCTGGATGCTGAACTGGACCAGGTCATCGGTCTCCTTGGCGGCCTGAACCGCGTGACTACGGTGCCCAGCGCCCTCTCTGATGCGACTCCCGTCACTTACTACAATGCAACGGTTTGGAACGGTTATGTAACCCAGCCGGCAGCACAAATCATCCGCGTGGCGGCCGCTCACCGCCAGTTTAACCTTGCGGGCAGTGGAATCGTTGCCGACATCGATACCGGCGTTGATCCCAATCATCCCGCGTTCGCCGGCGTTCTGCTCCAAGGCTACGACTTCACCCGTAATCAGGCGGGGGCCTCTGAGATCAACGACTTGTCTCCCAGCGATTTTCCCACTCTACCCACTCCTTGCGCGCCTGCGAACTGCCCACCTGCCAACGTAAATCAAGAAAGCGCGGCCATCCTGGAAGGATGGGCTGCAACTACCCTCGATACCAACCCAAATTATGGCGCATTCGGCCATGGCACGATGGTGATGGGCGTGATCCACCTGGTGGCTCCAAAAGCACATTTGTTGCCACTCAAGGCCTTTAGTTCCGCGGGTACGGGTTATCTCTCCGACATCTTGCGCGCGGTCTATTACGCGACTCAAAACGGCGCGAACGTCATCAATATGAGCTTCGACTTCATGACGAAGTCCCCGGAGTTAGCGTCAGCGCTGGATCATGCCAACAAGGCGGGCGTCATTTGCGCAGCATCTGCAGGGAATGACGGCAAGGAAGAGACTGTTTATCCTGCCGCACTCCAAACCGATGTCATGGGTGTCACCTCAACCAGCGATCTGGACACGCGTTCTTCCTTCTCCAACTATGGGGATCAAGTCGTTTGGGTCGCCGCGCCTGGAGAAGGGGTCGTCACTACGTACCCGTTCAGCACTTACGCCGCCGGCTGGGGAACCTCATTCAGCGCGCCTTTCGCTTCCGGAGGGGCTGCACTCTTGCTGAATCTGAAACCCGGCACCAACGAACCACGTGCCGCCGCTGATGTGGCTCACGCGGTCTATGTCGGCCCCAACATGGGTAACGGCCGGTTGGATTTGGTGCGTGCACTGTCGGCCGCGACAGGCGACTTTTCTATCTCGGTGGCTCCTTCGAGCGCGACTGTTCACCGCGGTGCTAACCAAAAATTTACGATCACGGTTACCGCATCGCAGGGCTTCACAGGAACTGTAAGTCTGAGTGCGAACGGCTTGCCCAGCCACACGTCGGGGGCCTTCAATCCGTCTTCGATTACGGGTGCCGGCACCTCTGTCCTGACCCTCCAAATCGGACAGTCGGCACCGACTGGGACCTACAAGCTCACGATTCAAGGAAAGAGCGGAAGTCTCGTGCATTCCGCTCACGTTATGTTGACGATTCGATAGGCTTCGGGAGGTGGCTCGCCACTCGAGCGGAATCACTGCGATTTGGCACACATTTGGCGCCCAAGATCTGAAGGATATGCAGGACCTTTATAGGTGTGAATCGGCGGGCCAGAAACTCCTTCTAAGTTTCTGAGTCTTTAGCAACTTTCGCAACTCTGCCAGCAAAAACAGCCTGTAAATCCTGCTCCTGACCTGTAGTTTTGTGCCTCCCCCGAAGTCAAGTAGCCCCCTGAAGCTCCATCCATCTCCATTGATATCAATCGCTTACATTTTGGAACCTGCATTGCGCCGGAAACCTGAGGGCCCCGTTATTGTCCGCGCGGGGGCTTCTCTCAGAAAGATGATTGCTTGTTACTCCTTTTTAATAAGTGTCTGGACGTGACTGGGTGTGCCCCACGATTCTTATTTGTGCTGTCCTCACTTTGTGCGGGTACGTTCGGTGATCGAGAGGATGAAGTAAGACTCAACTGGAGCGCTCGTGGACAGTGAAACAATCCGAATTGGGCGGGACCGGCTTCTGAGGGTCTTCCGTTACCTGGAAGCACTCAATGAGCATCGAAATCCCGTCAAGCGCCACATTGGCGAACAACTGTGGACCGAGCGGCTGAAGAACCTACCAGATCACCCTTCGATCAGGAAGGGAGCTTCTCCGGCGGCTGAGTTGCCGGCACATGTGGCAAATTACGATGGGGCCGCGGCCGAGCAGCAGGACTCGGATTTCATACTCAAAATTGCTCGCCCGAGACTTACCAATCCACCAACTCCTCCTGCGCTCATCGAGCCCTGGCTGGAACCGGGTTGGGAAGATCCGTTCAAGGAAGTATCTCCGCGCAGAAACGAGACGTCCGCAGGCGGCGCTGCGCGCGTGCATTTTGGAAGTGACCCGAAACGGGTAGCGGCATTCGACCAGTGGAAAGTGCAACGAAACCAGTGGGCGGATGCTGAGAAGCCGGCTCGGGCTGCGATGAAGATCTTTGAGGATTTCTACGAGCTCTACGGGCGCATGGAACGCGAAGCCGAACGTGTGGAGATCGTCCTGGGCGACGGGATACTCTGCTGGCACCGGCCCGAGGGAACGGTACGCCATCCCATCTTGCTGCAGCGGCTCCAACTCAGCTTCAGCCCTTCGGTTCCGGAGTTTACGCTGACGGAAACAGAACATCCGGTGGAACTCTATTCTTCCCTATTTCAATCAATGCCAGACGTGGATGGCCGGGCCATCGGGCGATGTCGCGATGAATTAGAGGAGCAAGGCTACTCCCCGCTCGACGACGGTCCCACTTCGGAGTTTCTCCAGCGCCTGGTTGTGCAACTCTCTCCCCGGGGTGAATTCGTTGAGTCGGGTCCGCCCGACGGGGAAACCGACGATCCCCGGATTGGACGGCAGCCCGTCCTGTTTCTTCGCTCTCGGACGCTCGGCTTTGCCGCCGCCATCGAGTCCGTGTTGGAAGATCTCCGCAGCCGCAGCGACTTGCCGTGGTCGCTTCTGAATATCGTGGGTCTTGAACCGCCTCCGGACGTCGAAGGTCCGGACTGCCCAAGCCCTCGGCTCCCTGACGCGGAGATCCTCCTCAGCAAGCCCGCCAATCCGGAGCAGATCCGGATCGCGCGCCAGCTCGAGCATTCGGGTGGAGTACTCGTCCAGGGGCCTCCCGGTACGGGAAAGACGTACACCATCGGAAATCTTGTTGGTCACTTGCTCGCGGAAGGAAAGAGCGTGCTCGTCACCAGTCACACGACGAAGGCGCTCCGAATGGTACGCAGCCAGATCGTCCCAGAGTTACGTTCCTTAGCTGTAAGTCTGCTCGAAAACGATCTAGACAGCCGCATGCAGCTGGAAAGTGCGGTCAGTACCATTGCGGACCGGCTGTCCAAGACGGATGCGAAGTCGCTCGAATCCAATGCCGACGGGCTCAGACAAGAAAGAGCAAAACTACTCGGCCGATTGTCGGATTTGCGCCAACAACTCGCGAAAGCTCGCTCCGACGAGTACCGGGACGTGGTGGTTGGAGGTAAGGCTTGGCAACCTTCTGAGGCGGCACGAAAAATCGCACGAGAGGCTGAGGTCAATGGGTGGATACCAAACCCGGTGGAAGCCGATATCGAGTTACCGCTTTCTGGTGGTGAACTTGCGGAACTTTATGCCACCAATCGGTCCATATCACCGGACGTCGAGAGCGAATTATCGGGCCAACTACCAGGCCCCGGCGAACTCCCGTCGCCGAACGATTTCGAGGAACTGTTGCGCGAAAGGACACGCCTCGAACATGCGAACCCCGAGTTTCGTTCTGACCTTTGGAGGCGCGACAAAGGACATGTTTCCGCGGACTCTCTGAAGGAAATCGCAATCAAGCTCGAGCAAGCGGTGGGTGTCCTCGCCACCAGCGAGAGATGGAAACTGTCTGCTCTCTACGCGGGAAAAAATGGTGGTCCCCATCGGGAGACTTGGGAGAAATTGCTCTCCCTCATCGAGCGAGTGCAGCTTGAGGCGGCGGGCGCGCAGGAGATCCTAATCCAGCACGCAACCACGCTGGCAGACGAGTCGCGCCTTGAGCAGCAAGAGCAAACGGCAACGGAGATCCACGGACATTTGCGAACGGGAGGCGGCTTGGGCTTCTTTAGCCTTCTGACTCATAGGCGCTGGAAGCAGTTCATTCGGACGACGCGGGTCGACGGTGACGAGCCTAAACTCGCCGATCATTTCCTGGCAGCCAGTAAGTTTTCACGGGTCAAACTTTTTCGCAAGAACCTCGCCGTCCGCTGGGACCGGCAAATGGCCCCATTGGGCGCAAGCACGTCAGCTGAAATGGGAACTGAGATCGAAAAAGCCGCAATTCAGTTTTGTGGCCCCATTCGAGATTGTCTGGCGTGGTACCCACAGATCTGGAGCCCGGTGGAGAAGGAACTGAGGGAAGCCGGATTCCTGTGGGACAAGTTCCTCTCGGAGCAGCCCGTCGTCGTCGGTGACGATGGTGAGTTAAGAAGATTGCGAAGTGCCGTCGCGGACTCCCTCCCGCCAATTCTTGCGGCGCGAAGCGACCACCTGAAGTGGTACGAGATTAATCAGAAGCTTGCTGAGTTGCGTGAGCGACTCACGGTTGCAGTTCGGTCGTTCCCGGGATCCCGCACAATCGCGAACCTCCTGGAAGCAGTCGAAGCGTTGGATTCCAAGGCGTACCGCCGCGGCCACACACGGCTACTCGAACTGCACGAGCTCCGATGGAACCTGCAACGCCGGAATGTTTTGCTGGCCCGGCTTGAGACGGCTGCGCCGGCTTGGGCCGCGGCGATTCGAGCTCGCACCGGTGCACACGCGAGCGCCAACGTGCCGGGAGACCCCTCGCAAGCCTGGACCTGGCGCCAGATTCAAAGCGAACTGGACCGTCGCGCCAGCGTGTCGATCGATGAGCTTCAAACCTCCATCGAGCGAGCGGCCGCCCAGATGCAGGGTACGACGATTGACCTCATTGACAACCTCGCCTGGATGTTTCAGGCGCGGAGAACTTCTCTTCCCCAGAGGCAAGCGCTCATCGGCTGGCTCGACACCATAAGGAAGATCGGCAAGGGCACAGGTCTTCGTGCGCCGCGTTTGCGGGTGGAGGCGGCCCATAAAATGACGGAGTGTTGGGGCGCCGTTCCGGTCTGGGTCATGCCCCTCTCCAGAGTGGTCGAGAACTTTGATCCAGGAAAGTCGCGTTTTGATGTGGTCATTATCGATGAAGCCAGTCAAAGTGACGTCATGGCTCTGGTTGCACTTTACCTGGGTCATAACGTCATTGTCGTCGGGGACCATGAACAAGTCAGCCCGTCCGCCGTCGGACAAGAAGTCGCTGTAATTCAGAATTTGATTGACCAGTTCCTCCAGGGCATTCCGAACGCGCATTTGTATGATGGCCAAACCTCAGTCTACGACTTAGCCCGTCAATCCTTTGGTGAAACGGTCCGGTTGGTCGAGCACTTTCGCTGCGTTAGCGAAATCATCCAGTTCAGTAATCAACTTTCTTATGATGGTGACATCAAAACGCTACGCGATGCAAGCCACGTTCAGCTGAGGCCTCACGTCCTTGCCTACCCCGTCATCGGCTCGACACGGGACGGAAAAATCAACCGCCAGGAAGCCAAAGTCGTTGCTTCTCTCATCGCAGCCGCACTTGAACAACCGGAATACCAAACCAACGAATTTGGATGGCCATCCAGTATTGGTGTCGTTTCCCTCGTGGGCGAGGAGCAAGCTCTGGAGATCGACCGCCTCCTGAGAACACACCTCGCTCCCGACGCGTATGAACGGCATCGCTTGCTGTGTGGAACCTCGGCGCAATTTCAGGGAGATGAACGTGATGTGGTTTTCCTGTCCGTTGTGGACGCCCCCGCAACTGAAGCCCTCTATCTTCGTGACCAACAGATGTTCAAGCAACGGTATAACGTGGCCGCCAGCCGCGCGCGAGACCAGATGTGGGTCGTCCACTCGTTGGATCCGCAAACCGACCTTCAACCCGGCGATCTGCGGCGGCGTCTCATTGAGCACGCCCAGGCGCCCGAACTCCTCACTCGAACCTCCGACAACCAAGAGGCGAATGTTCAGTCTGCCCTCGAACGCGATGTCATGAAGCGACTGGTTCAAGCGGGTTACCGCGTCATTCCGCGGTGGAAAGTCGGCTCCATGAGCCTTGATCTGGTAGCGGAAGGAAACGGAAAGCGTCTGGCCATCGAGTGCGATGGAGATCGCGATTTCCCGCTTGAAAAGCTCCGCGACGACATTGAGCGCCAGTCTATGCTCGAACGCCTCGGATGGACATTCGCACGCGTGCGGGGCAGTATCTTCTTCCGCGAACCGAACCGCGCTATGAGACCTCTCTTCGACAAGCTGCAATCTCTAGAGATTTCTAGCGTGGACCAAGGCCCTGCTTCCGACCGGGCTGGCGGATCTTCGAACCTCGGCGAATTGACCGAACGCGTCATACGCCGAGCCGATGAGCTTCGCGACGAATGGTCTGCCCTTCACAACAAACGCCGCCTGCGGTCTCACCTTTCTGGGTCGCTTCCATGAGACGCTGGCACCCACCTGGAGAGCGCGCCGTGCCTAGAAGCAAATCTGGGACGAGCGGTGACGGTTCGGGAGTTGGCGGACGTAGCAGAACTCAGTACACACCGTTTCCTAAGAATGTTCAAGAAATCCCTGGGCCTTACACCATATCAGTATTTGCTGGAACGCCGTGTCGAACGGTTCAAAGACCTGATCCGCAGCAAACGTGCCAGTCTGGCGGAGGTTACCTTGTGTAATGGTTTAGGCAGCCAAAGCCATTTCACCAGTGTTTTCCGTCGTGCAGTCGGTGCGACTCCGGCCGAATTCCAGAGACTGGAAGCAAAGACAATCTGATCGGCAACGTGCGGTGGCAAGCCACATCCTCCGCATTTTAGATCCGGCTTTCCCGCACTACGGATTCATTTCGATTTTGCAGAAGGATCCGGAAAGCGAGTCCGTGCGTGATGAGCAGTAGCGGCACAATGACAGTCGGAATGAAATAGTTGGCTCCCAACTGCCCTGCAATGAGGCCCGCGTGGTTGGCCTGGTAGAAAGCATTTAGCAGGTCGGCTGAACCCCAGAGATTGAAGACCCATGCGATGACAATGCCAACCCCACGTGCCAGGAATAAGAGCGCAAGCAACGCGAGTGTTGCCGCAAGGATGTCCCCATAGGCAGCAGAATACGCAAAGGCAGACGGCAGATCGGGCGACACAACGCTTGGGACCAGAAATGCCAAACCGATGAAGCGGAAACTGTGCAGGATGAGTAGAGGCCGCAACGCATCGGCCCTTTGCCGGAGTCGGAGGTCCGGCCAGATGTATAGGGTAGTGACGATCCCCCACGCGATGAAACTGAATGCGATACTCATGAAAAAGCAGAGTTGCGGCTGCATGAGGTCTCCTCGTCAGAGTTCCAATATCGAAATAGTCATGCCTCTCTCAAAAAACATGGGGGCGGCGATAGGCGTCAGCCCCGGATCAGCGCTGCGGACAACACGCCGAGACGGTTCTCGCGAATGTTGCGAGCCAGATTGCTGGTTTTGACCTCGAAATCCGCACCCATCACTAGACCAAGGTTTGGTCCGTTCCGCAACGCGCCGGCCATGGCCGCCTTGAACCAATCGAGCGCGATCTGGGTATCGTCGCGCCAGAGGACCGCTTTGAACCCAGCTTGTTCAAGCGCGATGCGCGTGTCGCCTTCGCTCACCAGAAAGCTGGTCGAGGCGTCGCGTGCCCAAGGTGCGGGATACAGGACATAACCATTCCGAAGCACCAGGTCGTAGATGGCAAGCCAGCCACCCGGCGTCAGGATCCGACGCATCTCTGCATAGAGATCGTTACGGTCCTCCACGTTCATCGCCACGTGTTGCAGGAACACCGCATCGAACGCCGCATCCTCGAAGGCAGATTCAGGACGTCGCCGACCTGGAACATAACCCGATCTGATAGGCCGCAGCGCGCCGTCAGATAAGCGGCCGCATCGATGAAGCCGGGACTCAGGTCGACGCCTGTGACCTTGCAGCCGAAATTGGCGGCGGGATAGCGCGCCGGACCGCCGATGCCGCAGCCGAGATCCAGCACGCGGGACGATGGATCAAGGCCAGTGGCCGCGGCCAATTCGCCGGTCGCGAGAATGCCTCGAGTATGGAACTGGTCGAGTGGAGCGAGCGAGCGATCGTCGGCTCCTGATTTTCGGGCGTGATCGTCGCGAGTGCCGACTGAATCCGCTCGGTGAGGCCCGTAGCGTTATAGTGTTCGCGTACTCTGGTGATGGTATCGGTCCTATCCGTCATAACTGTTCTCCACGAAAAATCGTTTATTGGGCACGACTGGTCTTATCGCGGCCCGGCGTTATGTGTTCGGAGGTGCCGGCGCGCCTCCTGCTCGCTCTGTTTTTTTTGCGAGTCCTCGCTCGAACTTCGCGATCAAAGCCGCCAGAGCTCCCGGCTGTTCATTCGTGGCGAGGTGACCGTCGGGCAACCGCTCGATCTGGTGAGACATGGGTGTTTTCCTTTCATGTGGCATAGGATGATGCTAATAATCCTATAGATTAGAGTTTTTTCATCCACAGGTTTGCACCTTAGGATGACCTGCAGCATCCTATAGTCATGCGTTATCAGCCGGGGCATAAAGCGGAAGTCCATCAGAAGATTGTGAAAGACGCTTCGCAGCGTGTTCGAGCGGAAGGCCTAAACGGCGCGGCGGTTGCCGCTGTGATGCGCGACACCGGCTTGACCCACGGAGGGTTTTACAAGCATTTCGGGAGCAAGGACGACCTGCTCTTGGAATCACCGCAACAGGCTTTCCGGGAAATCGTTGAAACCCTGGTTCGTGCCGCCGAACAGGCTCCCCCGGGGGAGGCATGGAAGGCAATTGTGCAAACCTACCTGCGCCTGGAAATGTGCGAACATCCCGAGCGCGGGTGCCCCTGGCCGCACTTGCACCCGAATTAGCCCGGGCAGATAAGGGGATGAAGCCTCAGATCGTCGCGGAGCTCGTGAACTACAAAAGCCAAATGCTACCGTTCATGCCTGGCCGGCGAACTGTGGATAAAGAACGTGCTTTCTTTGCGATTTTTTCAACGATGATCGGGGCAACTGAGATTGCTCGCATGCTACCGGATCCCGCGATGCGGGAGAAAGTGCTAGGGAGCGCGAGAGATTTTCTCTTGCGCAGTTTCTGACCTCCTCATTCATGGGGCTAACAAGCAGCGCAACCTAGGATCCGTGGTTGCACGAACTGCCAGATACCAGTTCTTGCATAGGGTGATTTCCAATTCTGAGACTCCTCAAACACCATGATCACCGCCCAGATCATGGCCACTCTTTTGTGAAGTCGCGAGTTGACTCTGGACTGCACTCCAGATTGTAGAATTCTGTTTGTGGGGCAGGACTTCCAGGCCACGAGCCAGAGCTTACGCATCGGCGAACTTGCGAGCCGTGCGGCGATGACCGTCGATGCCATCCGGTTCTACGAGAAGCGCGGGTTGCTTCCCAAGGCTCAGCGAAGCACGGGTCACTTCCGCGTCTATAGTCCTCGGGACCTGGAGCGCGTTCGTTTTATTCGCCAGATGCAGGCCCTCGGGTTCTCACTCCGGGAGATTCGGGAATTAGTCGACCTGCGCGGCCGGAAGACCGAGGCTTACGAGACCGGCAGACAGCTATTGCAAGAGAAACTCACTGCCACGCGAGCAAGAGCGCGACGACTCAAGCAACTTGAGAGAGAACTGCTCGCCGACCTGAAAAAGTGCAATGAAGAGCTGAGGAGCCGTCGAAGGCACAAGCCTTGTCCCTGCCCAGTATTGGAAAAGGCGGAGAAATGAAAATCGAAGTGCTTTATGTTCCTGGCTGCCCGAACCATCGGCCTGTCTTGGAGGCGGTTATCAGCGTATTGGCGACGGAATCTGTGCCGACCAATATTTGTCAGGTCCCAGTTCATTCCGAAGGTGAAGCTCAAGCGTTCCGCTTTCCTGGGTCTCCAACCGTTCGAATTAACGGCAACGATGTTGAACCGGACCGACGACCCACATTTGGCCTCGCTTGTCGCCTTTACGCGAACGGTACGGGCATTCCGAACGAGGCAGCGATCCGTCGTGCAGTCACGGCCGCGAGACAAAAGGAGTGAGCACATGTTGAGGGTGATGGAGCGCACAACTCCTCTCGCAGCAGTTGCGGCGGCGCTGACCACGCTGGCATGCTGTCTGCCCTTGAGTTTTCTCGGGGCTGGTTTAGCGGGTGCGGTCGCCTGGACGGGAACGTATCGCGCCTGGTTTCTGAGATTGGCTGTTGTGCTCTTGATCCTCGGTTTTGTTCAGATATACCGCAAACGAAACCAATTCAGGAAACGAAGCAAGGTGAGCATCGCACTGTTCTGGGCGGCCGTCGTGCTCGTTGCACTCATCCTTCTCTTTCCCCAAGTCATTGCCAGCTTTCTAGCCGGTTGAGGTGGTCAGGTGTCGCTCGTTCGAAAGAAATATGCGTTATGGCTCGTGGCTGTCATCGTCGCAGCCCTGATCGGCTGGTATCTGTGGAGCCCGGGAAATATTCCCCTTGTAACCCTCAAGCAAGACAATCTCGAACTCTTCAGAGACGCCTTCAACGCGGACTCAAGTCAAGCCCGTGCCGTCTTGCTGCTTTCGCCGACTTGACCGGTATGTTTGCGGGGGGCCTCCGCAGTCGAAAATTTACTTAAACGGAATGCTTCCGATCATCTCCACGTGCTCGTGGTCTGGGAGCCGATATTGCCAACGGATTGGGCACGTCCGAATCGCTGGGTACGATCTCGAATTGCGGATCCTCGAGTGACACAGTTCTGGGATAAAGATCATCTGGTTGCAAAGAGTTGGACCAGCATTTGCCCGCCAACACCCAACTCCACTGCTGCCGTCGAAACGGCATCCTCTGGAATCTTGTAGCTCTCTATTCGCCGGCTGCGCAGTGGGAAAATGGGTCACCGGATTTCGTCGACGGCCCGGTCGTCAAAGCAGGCGACACATTGGAAAAACATCTGCGCAAGAGTACCGAAAAGGCGTCCTTCTGAGAAATTCGGTGGGGTGATCCAATCCCATGTAACCCCGATGGAAGGAGATGGGAGGGGGCTATCAGTCCGCAAGCGACGCTACGGGAGACAATACTCTCTGCATCGGAGAGCAATTCAGCTTAAAGTAGAAGGTCACACCATGACCGCTCCGCCGGCAACATCCAGAATGACGCCAGTTACCCAAGCCGATTCATCTGAGGCCAGAAACAGCGCTGCCTGGGCAATGTCTTCGGGCACGCCAAGTCGCCTGATGGGGTGCACCTCGGCCAAGGACTCTTGCTGTGATTCCGGAATACGCTCGCGATTTCGGTCTGTGAGGATCACCTCCGGAGCAATGCAGTTCACTCGAATGCCGAATGGGCCTGCCTGCGCGGCAACATCTTGGGTCAGAATCTGTATCCCTGCCTTCGCCGCGGAATAAGGGATCGGCGCCTGCGAATGCGGCCGGCGCCCAGCAGACGACGATATGGTAATGACGTTACCTGTCCTCCTCTGTTTCATGCCTGGCAATACGCTCTTGATCGTCAGGAAGGTAGCGGTGAGATTGCCATCCACAGAGGCGTGCCAGCCTTCTTCGCTGATCTCTTCGATTGGCCCGGGCATCGTGAAACTTCCGCCAGCATTGGCAACCAGAATGGCAATCGGCCCAAGGTTTTCTTCTACCTGCTGGCGCATGGCTTCGATCTCCGCGAACTTCGTCACGTCCGCAACGACTTGCGTTGCCACTGCCCCATTGCCCTCGATTTCGTTACGAATTGCCGACAGAGCCGTCGTATCCCTGCCGTGCAGCGCGACTTTGGCGCCTTGATCGGCAAGCAGGCGAGAGATGGCGGCCCCGATTCCTCGGCTCGAACCAGTAACCAATGCCACCTTTCCCGATAACAATTTCATGACGTCCTCCTTTTGTAGCAATCACGCCGTCGGCGCGACCGCTGCTGGTTGTTGAGCCCTCTCAGGAATTCGCGGCAACGTGAATCCAGCGGGGATCATCCGAACAAATCCTGGAACTCTCGTCAGCGCACCCCGATGCCGGATGGCAGGTGCAGCGTCTGTCGTCGAGTTTGGAATAGGCATCACTTCATCTTCAGTCGATTTACTCGCTCGCCGCAAAATGCACAAGGCGAGTGATGATGACGATGATCTCTTTCTCGCTATGCCCGGCAGTGGCCAAGGCATCATAAGTTGCAAAGCCGGAGAGCATTGCGATTACATCAGCCGCTGCTCCGAAATCCTCATCGGCATACTTCCTCTTTCTCGCTGCCGCTATTCGTTTCACAATTTGCCGGACGATGTGCTGTCGACGTGCATCCCGTGACTGGATGCCTTCTCGAATTTCCGGATCAAGAGCTGCCATAGCGCGTAAGTGTCGAATCACAACGCGGTCCGATGACCAGAATCCGACAAAAACGCTCACCAGCTTGTCGAGTGCTTTGGACGGATCAGACTCGCGGAACACCTCAGGCATGCGCTGCATGCCTCCTCGCGAAGCAAGATGGTCGTACAGAGCCTCCAGCAAACCCGGCCGCGATTCGAACTGGTAATAAATCGTGAGCCGGGAGACGTCGGCGCGTCGGGCGATGGCGTCCATGCTGAGCGTCGTTTCTGACTCTTCGGCGAGCACTTGGCGGGCAGCCTCGAGGATCCGCTGCCGGGTCTCGCTCGCGGCGGCCTCTCGCTTTTCCATGCTGTAGGGGCGGGGTGACATTCTTTGATTTTTGGCAACTTATATTCCATCATGCAATATGTTTAATTAAAGTGCAAGAGACGGTTAACAACGAAAACAAGCCCTTGAACCGATCCTTCGCAAAGCCGCACAGGTCGCTATTCCTGTTATCGTCTTGGGAGAATACCGGTGTGGGATTTCGCAGTCCCGCGATCGGAACCGCTACGAGCAGTGGCTGTTCGAATACCTGCCTAAATTTCGTATCCTCGAAGTCGACGAACGGACGACGATGTCCTACGCTGCCGTTCGTATGGAGCTAAAGAAGGCCGGAACCCCGATTCCATCCAATGACGTTTGGATTGCAGCGCTGTGCCGTCAGCACTCCCTCCCTATCGTGAGCCGCAACCGACATTTCGACGCCGTGCCGGGGCTCAGAAGGCTCCACTGGTGATTGTTTGGAAGTTTGCGCGTGAACCATCTTGTCCCCACTGGGGAAGAATTCTCAAGGGGGAAATGCGAACACCCCCGGCACGAGTGTCCGCACCAGCGTAATGCCTATCGCCGCTGCCGTTTCTCCGTTCCCATGTTGATACCTTTATCTATTTACTGCGCCTAATCATGAGACTCCCGCCTTGAGTGCGGGTATCAGAGATTCACGGAACTCAGACTCCAAACCCTGTAGCCGTCGGTGCAGAATGTCTGCTGCCCATTAGTCTTCTTTCAGGTAGCTTTAATGTTCAACCTCTAGCGTCATCGGTACAATTGCCCGGCATGTCTACTGGAGGATCGAATGCACTCTCGGAATGTATTTGCTGGCCTTCTGATCGCAGCGGTCTCGTTCACGTTTAGCGCCCGCGTTGCCGCGCAGGGTACTTGGGCGGTCGAAAAGACATTTCACATTGGCGGTGAGGGCGGCATGGACTATATCACCTTGGATGCCAAAAATCACCGACTCTACGTTCCCAGAAGCACCCACACGATGGTGATCGATGCGGATTCCGGGAAGACACTTGCCGACATTCCCGGCCAGAAACATAACCACGGGGTCGCCCTGGTTCCCGAGGCCGGACGAGGATTCATCAGCGACGGCAGCGGTTCAGTCGTGATTTTTGATCTGCAGACGAATACTGTCCTGGGAATACTCGCGGCGCAACCCGACGCTGACGGCATCATTTTCGACAAAGCCAGTGGGCTGGTACTGGTCGTTTCAGGCGACAACGGAGTCCTGATGACGCTCAAGCCCGACGTCGATCCGAAGACAGGATCCATCGATGCGCCCATTGACTTGGGCGGCAAACCAGAGTTTCTCGCGTCCGACGGCGCCGGTAAGGTCTACATCAATTTGGAGGACAAGGACCAGGTTGCCGTCGTGGACATCAAAGCAAGGAAAGTATTGGCGCATTGGCCAGTTGCTCCCGGGGGCTCACCCGTGGGGCTATCGATCGACAGAGCGAAGGGGCGGCTGTTTATTGGATGTCGAAAGCCGCAGAAGCTGATTGTGATGAGCACGGACGACGGCAAGGTGCTCGCGGATCTGCCGATCGGCGCAGGCGTGGATGCTACGAAGTTCGACGGTCAGCTGGCATTCGCGAGTTGCCGGGACGGCAAGCTTAACGTTGCAGGCGAGGGGGCGTCCGGCAAGTTCGAGATTGTGCAGACCGTGACTACTCCAGTCGGCGCCAAGACAATGGACATTGACACTGAGACGCATCGAGTGTATTTACCTACGGCCGAATTTGAGGAACAGAAACCGGGAGCCGCCGGTCGTCCGTCGGCCAAGCCAGGGACGTTTATGATCGTCGTCGTCGGGCGCGACTAACTAAGGAGCGGGACACGGGTGTCCCGCATTCAAAGATGGCTCTTGTCACCTGCGCGTTTCATCTCGCAATCGCCATCCTGTTGGAAGCTGTGCTGATGGGTGTGACTCTTGCGAAAGGCGGCCTGCTGTAGTCGCTTTCTTTCAGGGTTTGGGCAGTCGTCTTCTGGCCGATTTGGCTGGCTTCCTTCACCGACGACCCAGCCCAGACTAGCATTGGCAAAATGCACGGAATAAAGCCAGTGTGAGGCCTCGATGTCAGGGGCTTCCAGGGTGGCGCCGCCATCGCCGGTGGTAAGGATCGTGCCTGCGTAGCCGACGGCCCACCCGCGACTGGCATCGGCAAAATACACGGAGTGAAGGTGCAACTAAATTTAATTCGAATAACTTCCCCACGTGAATCCCCTGCAGCCGACCCACAGTGGCAGCTACGACGTTTTTATCGCCGAAATCAACCCCACAGGCTCGGCTTTGGTTTATTCCACCTATCTCGGTGGCGGCGTTTATGACGAGGGCGACCACATCGCCGTGGACAGCTCAGGTAACGCCTACGTCACGGGCACAGCTTATTCGAATAACTTCCCCACCATGAAACCCCTGCAGCCTGCTGACGGTGGCGCCTCTGACGCCATCGTGACCGAGATCAGCCCCACGGGTTCGGCTTTGGTTTACTCTACCTATCTTGGCGGCAGCGCCAACGATGATGGCCACGGCATCGCCGTGGACACTTCGGGCAACGCTTTCGTCACGGGCGCAACCGCCTCAACCAACTTTCGACGGTGAGTCCTTTGCAGCCATCCTAGCCGTTTGAGGATGCGGAGTGGATCGCGGACCTGCTCTGCCATGGGCTACTGCGTTCCAGTTTCGTTCCGCCTAAGCCGATCCGCGAACTTCACAGCTCGGGGATTGGGTGAAACATGGCTCACCGTGGTGAGCACGCTTCGCACTTCGTTACCGGTACCAACACCAACTCATTTTGAAATAATTTGGCGAGGTCGTTTTCGGTTTGTCGGCGAACCTTCCTTACAAGATAGGGAGCAGTTACTCGTCAACGGTACAGAATTGGACTTTGCCACCGCGCAGCACGGGATTAGTGCTTCGCTTCTAAGAGGACCTTCTGCACACGCCAGTTTAGCAGTTCGGCAACGTACAACTCATTCTCGGACGGGCAAGCAATCTCGTGAATCCATCCGAACTGGCCTAACTGCTTTCCTGACTTGCCAAACATGCCGAGAATCTTCCCATCCAGGCTGAGCTTGTATATTCGCCCCGGAAACGCGTCCGAGCTGAACAGTACTTGATGTGGCGGTGGCGTGATGCAAATTGCCCAAGGAGAACCTGGCATTCTCGCCCCAGATGGATGGTCGGTTTGGTTGCCTATCGCGGGTCTTGCATCTGGCGGGACGGAAACATCAATGACGATCTGGCGGAGGAATTTACCATCCCGGTCGAATACTTGAATGCGATGGTTTCCGCGGTCCGCTACATAAATATTGTCCTGCGCGTCAACAGCAATGCTGTGCGGAGTAGCGAATTGACCTGGCTTGTCCCCTGGTTCACCCCATGACTTCAGCCAATTGCCATCTTTATCGACTTTGGCGATTCTTGAATTGACGTAACCGTCACTTATATAAGTGTCGCCTGCGGAATCCCAAGCCACATCCGTCACTTGTCGGAATAATCCATCTTCGGGTGGCAGAGGCGGTTGGACATGTTTCAGAGGCCCCGTGCCTTCATCCGATGCCTCCTGCTTACGGCCAAGAACCATGGAGACTCGTCCCTCGGGAGTGAATTTGACCACAACATCCGAACCCTTGTCGGTGATCCAGATGTTGTCCTGCGGATCAATTTTTACTGAGTGCGCATAAGACCATGCGTAGAGGTTGTGGCCAATCTCCCGCAGAAATCTCCCATCACTGCCGAATTCCAGCAACTGCGCCGCGGCCGCAGCATATGCGGGTCCGGTCGTATTGCCGCGCGAGAACACGAAGATGTGGCCTTTCGAATTCACAGCTACCCCTGCAACTTCGCCAAAATAGAGGTCGGCTGGGAGGTTCAAGAAATCGGGCACAGAGCGGTACTGAATTTCGGGCACCCCAGCCGTTTGTGCTGAAAGCGAACAGGTCTTATACGCAATTGCCAGCAAAAGGAGAATTGTCGAGAACCTCATTTGGACTCCAGTCTTTGTGACCCGGTTCAGGAATCGGATTTTGAAATGCCTTGCAGACCCGACGAGACCAATCGTGGTCCAATATAACGTACATCGGCCAATACCCGAGATTCTGATTGGTTGGTCGGCTTAACCGGAGGTTTATGCAGCGGTCGGGTTAACTGGGATGAGTTCGGCATAGCCCGTCAACCGCTGGGAACTGATCCTAAACGCCTCATTGCCTACCTTGCCTACCACCACCACTGTTCTTTGTTCCGAATGCGTTGTTTGCAAGTCAAACGTATGATGAATCTGGTCCAACTGTCTTTTGGTCTGAGCAATTATAAGGAAACCGTGGGCGGTCTTTATCATTGCGGTCATTGCAGCCATTCGAGCCGTTCCGTGTGAGGCCCAAACAGACGAGATCGCCTGCATTTGCGGTGGTCGAAGTCCAGAGTGGAAATATATCGCCCGATATGACCCGTCATTCCACAAGCTGTGGACGTGCATGTCCCAAAGGCCGGGTATGAGGTATTTGCCGAGAGCGTCAGCGGAATGCGCCTGTTTTGGAACGTGAACAACCTGCTCGAACCGACCTCACGAATCTTCTGGCCCGAGATGGGCACGAGCGGCCCGCTATGTTCTTCCCCCCGTTTCTTGCAAACGGGGTCACAGGCGTGCGCGAGATGGGCGGGCCCCTGCCCCGCCCGATCAGGTACGCTGGCGAGACTAGGTCCCTTCCGGCGCGGCGATTGGCCCTCGCCTGGTCGTCCCGGTCCCTTCCCGGAGCGGACTTCTTGAAGGTCTACACCGGCGCATCCCGGGCCGCCTATTTCGGCATCGCCGTGGAGGCAAAAAAAGGGAACTTCCCTTTCGTAGGACACGTTCCGCTCGAAGTCGGTGTGGACGAGGCGTCCAAGGCCGGGCAAAAAGGCGTCGAGCACCCGGCCTTACCTGAAGGAACTTCAGGCATCTAATGACCCGCGGCTGAAATACATTCCAAAATCGGGCGCCGGTGATTGGGGCCGAACGTGGATGCGCGCCAGCCAACCGGTCTCAAATTCTCGCTAGCAGAAAGCGCCTCTTCCAGAAAGAAATGGAAGTAGTAGGTTCGATGCACCGCGCTGCCGTAAAGCTGACGGCGGGAACCGATACTCCAAACCCGTAATGGTGCCCTGGGTTCAGCCTTCACGACGAGCTTGGTTTCATGGTGCACGCCGGTTTGACACCGCTGGAGGCATCGCAGACGGCTAGGATCAATCCAGTCAAAGTTCCTCGGTCTGACGAAACCTATTGGAACAGTTGAAAAAGGCAAAATCGCAGACCTTGTTCTGCTGGACGCAACCCCATTAGAAAACATCGCCAACACCGAACGACATGCGCAGTATTTGCCTTTGTCGCGGCCCGGCTGGCGCCCTAGGTATCCCCGCCGCCCCTGGCAGATACGAGCTAATTTGCCTTACCACATTTCGTTGATGGCTTGGAGGATTTCAATCTGCTCCTTGGCGTATTGCGAAAACTCTTCGCCGCTGACCCAACACTCAACCCTTTGGAAATTTCGAACACGAATAAACCTGAGACGGCGTCGCCTCCGAATACCCGGTACTTCGGTAATCTTGCTCCAATGACCGTCAAAGGCCAATGTCATATATGTCGGGGTTCACTTCTTTGGTGGAACAGGTGTCGTTGCGCTTGCCAGGTCACGATTTTAGTTCCGTGCTCTCTCGGAGACTGACGTTTGTAATTATAACCCTGCTCTCTTGGACAGCCTGCCTCTCTCCTTTTGTCCAAGCCCAGAAAACCGAGCAACCCCCACGCAAAGTCTTGATCACGGTGAAACCCCAGTATGACCCGCTTCTAAAGCACGAACAGATTGGCGGGTTAGTTCGCTTGGCAGCCACTGTGCTTCCCAACGGCAGCGTCAGTAAGGTTGAAATTCGCGGTGGCAATCCTATCTTGGCGGAATCCGCGGCCGCGGCCGTGATGAAATGGAAATATACTCCAGCAGGATACCAAACTGTCGAAGAGGTTTCGCTCAGCTTTAGCCCGCACTGAGATCCGGGCCGATGCCGATTGGCGTAGGCCAAGGTTGAGCGCGAGGGAGCTATGGGCACTCCTAAATGCTTGAGTTTCCCTTCGGAAGCAGCTAATCCTTGGCAAATTTTTCGCAAGCTATGGGCCCGACCCAATTGGCAGAACGGCATGGCCACGAACTGGCCCCAACAGGTAAACCCGCGCGCGTGGCGCTCCCCCTTATGCTGCTGGACGGCTCCTTCAAACTCGACTCGCGAAAACAACTGCAACAACTGGATGAAAATACTGCATACTCGATTCATGGTGAAAGTCTCGCTGCGGTGATTTGGTTCTCGCCAGAACCCATCTCACCGTAGCAGAGCTTTCACCTCTTCCTTTAAATCAATCCGGCGACAGCCAGTGGAAATCCAGTGGAAACCGAGGGCTGCAGTCCAACCCAAAATATGATATTTAAGCAATAGAGCATACCCGTTTGAGCTGCAGCCTCTGTGAGACTCGGAAAGAGAAGCGCTACTGCCCGGCGCTCCATGCCCGCATTTGTGCCGCCTGCTGCGGCACGCACCGCGAACTGATCCTAGATTGTCCCAGCGAGTGCTCGTACTTGAAGCAAGCGCGAGGATATGATCGCTTCCGCCCCGAGCTGTTCGAGGACGAACGCTGGTTCGCGCATGTCCAAGTCGAGGAGGATTTGCTGGACGCCCACCCCGTGTTGCTGCAGGATTTGCTAGAAAGCATTACGCAAAGCGCGTTGGCGAACAGCTCTCTCCGGGATCGGGATGTGATTGATGCACTTACCGCGCTGGTCCGCAGTTTCGAGACGCGCGCCCATTCCGGCTTACATTACGAACCGACGCGCCCCAGCCTGGCCCAGCAAGCCGTTATACAGGACTTGCGTGAGGTCATCGCGGATTACGACGAAGAGGGCCGGGAGATAGGAGATACCCATCTGCGCGACAGCGACGCTTTGAAGGCGCTGGTTTTCGTTTTGCGGCTGGCCCTAGACCGCAGCTCGGGCCGCCCACTCTCGCGCGGATTCTTGGACTTCCTGCGCACCGAGTTCAAGAAAGACGGCAGCAACACCCAGACTCGCATTGTCCTGCCGTAATCGTAGCCCCAACCAGACTGCACCATTCCCCTTGCTCCCGCTCCCATCCCACCGTGCTCCCCGCACAGGCCGCCCAATTAAGGAAATTCAGGCCAAAACCCAATTTGGACAAGGGTGATGAGAAAGGGTTGCCGGTCATTCACGACTACTCTCTCAACGCGACCATGGGGTCGACGCGTGTGGCACGGTGCGCGGGGATGTAGCACGCAACGAACGCGACGAGCGCTAGCAAAGCCGCGACGACAACGAAAGTCAACGGATCGTTCGGGCTCACGGCATAGAGCAAGCTGCGCATGAACCACGCAAGCGCGGACGAGAGACCGATGCCAACGAAAACACCAGTCGCCACGATCTTGAAGCCATCGCCAACGACCAGCTGCAGCACATCCTGCGGCTGCGCACCCAAAGCCATTCGCAGGCCAAACTCGTGGGTACGCTGGCTGACAGCATAGGCAACCATTCCGAAAATGCCAATCGCCGATAACAGTAGGGCCAATCCTGCGAAGGATCCGACCAGAACGAGGCTGAGCCGTCGCCGCGCAAGTGCCCCGAACAGGGCATCGTTCATTGTCTGCATAGAGTCAATCGTTTGATCCGGCCGAATCGAGCGAACAAGTGCGCGAACTGTTCCCGCCAGCGAGGTGGGCGGTCCAATCGTCCTTACGAACAGGTTAAGGCCCGCAAAAGCATGGTCCGTTTCATCCTGCAGATAAGGAGTGTAGACGGCTGGTTCAACCGGCAGGTCGAGGCCCTTCTGTTTCACGTTCGCCACAATCCCGACCACCTCGCGAAATCGTGGCGCATCGTTGATGTTTCGACCTGCTCCGATATAGTCGACGGCAATCTGCTTGCCAATAGGATTCTGTCCCCTCCAGTAAGCTTCCGCTAATGCTTGATTCACAATCACCACAGCAGGTGTGTTCGCATCATCGTACACAGTGAAGAACCTCCCGCCAACGAGGGGGGTCCCCATTGCCCGGAAGAACTCTGAACTGATCCAGCAAGCCTGCCCAATCGGGACGTTAAGCGGGTCATTCGGTCGATCACTGAAAACCAGCGTGGCCGAAGGCGCAAATACGCCGGGCATGCACTTGCCGAGCGCTGCCGCGCCCACTCCCGGAAGTTCGGACGCCCGCTCGACCAACTCGGGGAAAAAGAGACGACCGGCGCTTTGGTCGTCATTGCGCAAATATGCGGTTAGAATGTGGTCGGGCCGGAAACCAGGATCAAGATGTTCCGCCTGCCGGAAGCTTCGGAGGAGCAAGCCGGCGGCAACGGACAGAACAACTGCCAGAGAAACTTGCGAAATCAGCAGCAAGCCGGAATGCGATCTCCCGATACTTCCGGCTTCTCCTCGTCCTGTCTTCAGTGTGGAGATGAGATTAAGTCTCGAGAACGCGGTGGATGACGCCCAGGCAACCAGCAGACTTGTCAGGACTGTGATGAACAAAGCAAGAAACAAGGTACCGGAGTCGACGCCGATGGACGCGTTTCGCGGCAGGCTGCTTACGCGGACGAGGGGTCTGACAGCAGCAATCGCAAGTAGCAGCCCAGCAAGCCCGGCGAGGATTGCGAGAATCAGGTTTTCCGTGATGAACTCCCTCAACAGCCGGCCTTTGCCTGCACCTAAGCTCACGCGTACCGCAATTTCCGATTGTCTCTTCGTATTCCTGGCAAGCAGGAGGTATGCCACGTTCGCGCACGCGATCAGCAGAACAAGTGCGACCGCCGCCATCACGATCAGTAGTTGCGATCGCACATCCCCGGTCAATTCATCTTTGAGAGGCACGAGGTGCACTGAAACATCCGAGGATTCTCCTGGTCCACGATGCAAGATCGCGCTCAATTCCTGCTCGGCTTGCTCACGGGTGACGCCGGGCTTGAGCCGTCCTACCAGGTCCAAGAACTTGTTGCCCCTCACCTGCATCCATCGGAAGTCCGGAACATCCTTTGCCCAAACGTCGGTCTCCGGAAAGAGGTCCGGGAGGGACGGCATCACACCGATCACAGTTTGGGCTGTGCCGTCCAACTTGAGGACCCGACCAATCACTTGAGGATCGCTGCCAAGCTGCTCCTTCCAAAAGCGGTACGAAATGACCACCTGTACGCCGTCAACGTGATATTCGTCGGGCTCGTACAGGCGTCCTAGGTAGGGCTTCACCCCGAGCATCGGAAAGAAATCGTAGGATATGCCAGTACAGTTCACGTTGCGGGGTTCGCCCTGACCGGTCCATGTGTAGGTCCAGCCTGACAACACATTGGCCATGTATTCGAACGAGTGGCTTTGATCTTTGTAGTCTTGAAACTCCGGCATGGAAGCGCCAATTCTGTACGTTCGACCGCTCTGCGCCGCCCATATCGCAAACAGGCGCGCTGAATCTTGAAAGGGCAACGGTCGCAACAGCACGCTCTCGACCACGCTATAAACGGCCGTATTCGCACCGATGCCGAGGGCGAGGGTGAGGACGGCTACTGTCGTGAAACCGGGAGATTTACATAACAGGCGCAGGCCAAAACGAATGTCGGCGACTAGCTCTTCGATCCAAATGAAAGTCCACACCGCGCGTGTCTCTTCTTGGACTCGCGTTAGGTTGCCGAACTTGCGCAAGGCCGCGTAGTGGGCCGCCTCCGGCGACATCCCCCGCTCAATGTTGTCCTGCGTCTCCATTTCAATGTGGTCGCGAATGTCCTGGTCCAGATTTTCGAGCATACGCTTGCGGAGGCTCATGATTCGCCCTCCTGCTCCGCTGGCCGGAGAATCCGCGCGATTGCTCCCGCCAGTTTGTCCCACTTACTGGTCTCAATCACGAGTTGCCTCCGACCTTTGGCTGTCAGCGCGTAGAACTTGGCGCGGCGATTGTTTTCCGAAGTCCCTTCTTCCGCCAAAATCCATCCGCGCTTGATGAGCCGGTGCAGAGCCGGATATAGCGACCCCTGCTCGACCTGCAACACCTCGTCCGAGTTGAATTCAATCGCCTTGGCGATGGCGTGGCCGTGCACTGGCCCCAGCTGCAGTGTGCGGAGTATCAGCAGGTCCAGGGTTCCTTGCAGCAGGTCGATGTGCTCGCGCTGTTCTTTAGTAGACATTCTAGGTGAAGATACAGCGCTTCCAGTAGAATGTCAAGGTGAGACACAACACGATGACTCGTCAAAGGCAACCTCGATTGGTCGCGTGGGCGTAAAGTCGGCATTCATTATGGACACCATGAGCCATTTGCCGCCAGGGCTACCGATCCTGGCCACGTTCCCGTTTACTTCGTCGCCCGCAGGCAGAACCAGCTGATCGGAAGCGTACACGGATTGCATCAGCCGCGCCTGGACGATTTGCCCGACTTTTTTCACACGGACCTCGCGATCAAGTGCAATCTGCAGCGGTGTTCCTGTGGATGCAGAAGGAGCAATCGTCCGCACCACAGGCACGTTGGTCTCTGAGTTCGCGGCAGGACATGAGGTCTGTAAGGTCTGAGCGTTCGCCTCGATCGCGACAAGCGCCGCGAACAAGCGCAGGAGGTGCGTGTTCGGTTCATGGTGCCTTGATGTCGACCTTAGGCTGTCACGTGTAGCGACAGACACACGAAGAATAGCAGGCGGCGCGTTAAGCCGAGCTTGAGCAACCGTGCAAGAAGGGTCCCTCCTGAATCACGGAATCCGAAGTGATCAGCGCGTTTCCAGGATCGGGTAAGATCGCTGCGAGGTATCGTGAAATACCTGAAAGAAAACCAATTGCAGTAGCGGATGCGGGTAGAACCCTGCCGCCGCAAAGCAATTCACTCGCGGCAGGAGTCGGATAATCTGAATCCTATTCTGGATAACATAATCCAAAACGTCAGGTTGCAGTGAACCAGGAGGGTGGACATGACGGAAAGACCCAGTCGATCATTTGCCGGCAAGGTAGCTCTTGTGACCGGCGGCTCACGAGGAATTGGCGAAGGAATTGTGAGGCGGCTTGCTGCAGACGGCGCCGCGGTCGCATTTACCTATTCCAGCTCGGAAGAAAAAGCAAAGCGGCTCGTCAGCGAAATAGAAGCTGCGGGAGGCAACGCACTCCCGATTCGAGCGGATAGCGCCTCTGCCGAGGACGTTCGCGCGGCAGTTGATCAGGTCGCAGAAGAGTTGGGTGAATTGGATGTCTTCGTCAACAATGCCGGAATCATGATCCGGGGAATCATCGATCGCTACAGTCTCGAAGATTTCGATCGCATGCTCGCCATTAATGTCCGCGCAGCATTTGTCGGCATACAAGCGGCTTCGGAGCATATGAAGAGAGGAGGAAGGATCATCCTAATCGGCAGCAACACTGCCGTCCGCACGGCGTTTCCCGGAGGTAGTGTCTATAGCATGACAAAAGCGGCCCTAACCGGATTGGTGCGAGGGGCCGCCATTGATCTCGCTCCTCGGGCCATTACTGTCAACAATGTCCAGCCTGGTCCGACAGCGACGGACATGAGTGCGCCACACGCCGAAGCGGTCAAGACCCTGATTCCGCTAGAACGAATGGCGGATGTGTCAGAGATTGCAGGTTTTGTCTCGTATCTCGCTTCCAACGAAGCTGGGTTTATTACAGGCGCCAGCCTCACCATCGATGGCGGATACATCGCATAATTGAAAGCGAGGGGAAAAGGATATGGCCCGACCGAAGGAGTTTGATCAAGAAAGAGCTCTTCACCGTGCCATATCCATCTTCTCTCAAAAGGGCTTTGCCGCCACGTCAACAGAAGACCTGATGCGCGCGATGGATGTCGGGCGACAGAGCATGTATGACACCTTCGGGGACAAACGTGCCCTCTTTCTAAAGGCTCTCGAAGTCTATGTCACGGAGAGCGTGCGATCCATTAGTGTGGAGCTCCAGACCCCAGGGTCACCCCTTGCCTCTATCCGGCGAGCACTTGTCCACTTTGCGGAACGCAGAGATCTTTCCAGTACAGATGGTTGCATGGGCATTAATGCCATCTGTGAGTTCGGGATGCGAGATGACGACGTGACGCGAATTACCCGGAGTGCGGCCAGGATACAGCGTCACACGCTAATGGACGCATTGAGACGAGCTCAGATGGAAGGCGAACTCGATGCTCAGACGGACCTTGAGGGTCTCGCCGATTTCTTTGAAAGCACGCTGGCAGGAATAAGGATTGCTGCGAAGGCGGGAAAGACTCGCCTGGCCCTAAAACGAATCGCTGAAGTTGCGTCCGTAGTGTTTGCCGGCGTTGAATTATCGGTCCTGTGAAGTCCTAGTGTTGTATCAGAAGCGACCGCGGAGGAGAAATTAGCAGCCTCATCAGAATCTGCGGCGGACGCTTTTGATACGAACGACTTGAAGGAAGCCGCCCCGCGGTGCGGTCGGGCGCCGGTGGCTATGGGTTTTCAATGGGGTCGATGGGCGGAATGAGGTAGGCGATGGACCGGTGCGCTTGGTGGGAGAAGAGCAGGCGTATCTGCGCGGTGGTACGCTCGGACATGACGACGACCTTAGCAAACCAGCTACCCCGAATCAATTTGACAAACCGCGGATCGATGCAAAGTGCCCGGGTCGTGACTCTGAAATCTGGACAACAGAACGCTTCCTCGGTTGACTCAAAATTCGCCAATGCACTCATTTGAGCTTCGTACAAGCTCAACACTACCGTGTGGCTCTCGAGTCACGGGCAAACCTTCCGTAATCCGGTTAGGGAAGGTTTGCCGACGATCCGCGAAGCAAAGTACCGAGGAGCGCGTTTGCCGATAAGGGCGATTAAGGTTGGGGATTACTACCGGCGAAGTTCACCTTTGCATGGCTACGAAGGCGAGCCCTTGCTTCCCACGGTGAGTCATGGTTGAATTCGTTCACAACCATCGAGATAGACGACTCTCGGGTGACGTTCAGGAGGCAGGTGGGGCTACATTGAACCGAAGAGAGTTCCTGCAGGCATCCGGGGCGGCGTCACTTTCGCGGTTGTTGCCGCGCAGCCCGTTCCCAACTCCCGCGATTCGCCGAATCCGGCCTTCCGACCCTGGGTGGCCCTCCAAGGAAGCGTGGAAGCGCCTCCACGAGGCGGTAGGCGGCAACCTGATTCAGGTCGATTTTCCAATGAACGCGTGCATGTCCTCGTCACCGAGCGTGGACTGCAAGACTCTCTTCGCGAATTTGAAAAACCCCTACTACATTGGCGATAACCCCGGTGTAACCCAAACCTTGGGCTGGGTCGACGCTTGGGCCACCAAACCCAGTGTCTACGCCGTCGCCGCAAGAAACGCCGGCGATATCGCTGCCGCTGTGGATTTTGCTCGCGAAAACAATTTGCGCCTCGTCGTAAAAGGGGGTGGCCACAGCTATCAAGGCACATCGAACGCATCCGATTCTCTCTTGATTTGGACGCGTCATATGCATGACGTCGCCATCCAGAGCGAGTTCGTCGCTCGTGGTTGCGAGTCAACTAACACTCCTCAGCGGGCCGTCACTGTCGGCTCGGGAACAATTTGGTTGCAAGCTTACGACGCCGTCACCACCAAGGCCGGCGCCTACGTTCAGGGCGGCGGCTGCACCACGGTCGGCGTCGCCGGCCTCATTCAAAGCGGCGGTTTCGGCAGCTTCTCGAAGCATTACGGCATGGCCGCCGCCGGCCTCCTTGAAGCCGAAGTCGTTACCGCCGACGGCAAAGTGCGAATCGCAAACGCTTGCACCAATTCGGATCTGTTTTGGTCTCTGAAAGGAGGCGGAGGTGGCACCTTCGGCGCAGTCAGCAAATTAACCCTGCGCGTGCGCGATCTTCCAGAACTTGCCGGCGGCGCCAATTTCACCGTCAAAGCTTCTTCAGATGACGCCTATCGCCGCCTGATCCGCCACTTCGTTGGCTTCTACCGGGAAGCTCTCTTCAACGATCATTGGGGCGAACAAGCGCACTTCTCTCCAGACAACAAGCTCGAAATCAGCATGGTTCATCTTGGACTGGACACGGGGCAATCGCGAAAAGTCTGGCAGCCCTTCCTCAACTGGCTGGCGCAGTCTTCCTCCGCCTACACGATCCAATCTCAGCCCGACATCGGGAGCATGCCCTTCCGGCATTGGTGGGACGTTGACTGGCGCAAAGAACATCACCATGACGTCTTCAAGGCAGACTCCCGCTCCAGCGCCAGCCCCATCAACGTCTGGTGGAACGGCGACGCCGGCCAAGTCGGCTGGGTCGTCTGGGGTTTCGAGTCGCTTTGGATGCCCGCATCGTTGCTGCGGGATGATTCACAGGAACAATTGGCCAACGCATTGTTCTCGGCTTCCCGCTTCAGCGAGGTGGAGCTTCATTTCAATAAGGGTCTCGCAGGCGCTCCTTTGGAAGCGATCGAGGCAGCGAAAGACACTGCTATGAATCCCTCGGTGTGCGGTGCCTTTGCCCTCGCGATCGTCGCCGACGGCCAGGGTCCCGCGTATCCTGGAATTCCCAATCACGAACCCGACGTTGCGAAGGGCCGCAAAGCCGCCGACACCGTGCACCGTTGCATGACCGAACTCCGCGCCGTCGCCTCCAACGGAGGAGCCTACGTCTCCGAAAGCAACTTCTTTGAGTCCGGCTTTGAGGATTCCTACTGGGGTGCCAACCACACCCGCTTGGCCCAAATCAAAAAGAAATACGACCCCGACGGCCTCTTCTTCGTCCACAACGGAGTTGGATCAGAACAGTGGAGCCCCGACGGCTTCACCAGGCTCTGAACCTCGGCAGCGTTCGAATCAGTTGGAAGTTTTCTCTAGGCTCACAAGTCGGCGTACCAGAACCGATCGCGTGAATGCTACTCATCCGCGCATTACTGGCGGATGACGGCCAAGCGGGAAGTAATCCCAAGGTAAGGTTCGCCGACGATGCGCGGGAAAAGCCGAAATCCAGGCCGATGAGGGCGGAAGAAGCAATTAGGTTAAATGGGCTCCCGATTGTCTGGAGGCTGCAAGGTAGGAGATGACACAAAGTCGGGCAAGCGCCCATTACAACGCATGCTTTTTGCGGACCGGCAGGCCTTTCGCATTTCAGAGCGCCATTGCTCCGGCCCCTCCGGCCCCGGATAATGCGAAAATCTGTGGCGAAAGGCCGGTGAGTTTCTCATACTCGCGGGCAACGTTGGATTTAAATTCTGCGACTCCTTCACTCTCCACGAGGTTAATCGTGCAACCTCCGAATCCGCCGCCCGTCATCCGCGCACCGTGAACTCCGGCCACGTTTCGCGCGAGGTCAACCATGAGATTCAACTCCCGACAGCTCACGTCGTAATCATGATTCAGGCTGTCGTGGGACTGGTACATCAGCTGTCCAAAGCGGGTCAGATCCACATGTTGTAGTGCTTCCTTTGCCTCGATTACGCGGGCATTCTCCGTAATCACATGGCGACAGCGCCGGAAATCAATCTCAGAAAGCAGGCTGCGATATTTTTCGAGATCCTCGATCGTCAGATCCCGCAATGCGGCGATTCGCGGAAGGCACTTACCGATCGCCTCAACCGACCTTTCGCACGATGCCCTTCGTTGGTTGTATTCTCCTGCCGCGAGCTCATGTCTTACCATCGTGTTACAGATGACCAAGCGAACTTTGGGAGGCAATGCCAGGTACGTCATCTCCAGCGACCGGCAATCGAGCAGCAGAGCTTGATCCTGTCTGCCGAAACAAGAAACAAACTGATCCATAATGCCGCAGCGAGCGCCCGTGTACGCGTTCTCCGCCCGTTGACACAATCTTGCCAGAGTGCTCAATGGAACTGTAATTCCTCCAAGGGACGTCAGCGCCAGTGCAGTGGAGACCTCAATCGCGGCGGACGAACTGAGGCCAGAGCCAATCGGCACTTGTCCGTGGATCAGCAGGTCTGCGCCCTTCAATGGATAGCCTTCCTCTTGCAATACTGCGGCAACGCCACGGACGTAGTCGCTCCAATGTTTCCTCGGAGGGCCTGCCAGGCGATCTAGATCGAACTCAATATTTTCCTGAAATTGCTGCGAATACACGGACAGAGTGCGGTCGGATCTGCTCCTGATCGCTGCATAGCAATAAAAATCGATGGCTGCAGGCATCACAAAACCATCGTTGTAGTCGGTGTGCTCCCCGATCAGATTGACTCGTCCCGGAGCACGAAACAGACAGCTTGGACTCGTCCCATAAATTATCCGGAACCGTTCCGCAACTGTGCGGGCGCTGCTGGGTACCGAGCCAGGCTCCAATATCGTAGCGGTCATTCTAAGTGTCCGTTTCTATTCATTTCCGTTTCCGTTCCACAGCCCCTCGATTTGCTCGAGAGTTTTGCCTTTAGTCTCTGGCAAGCGAGCCTTAATAAAGAGGAAACCTGCCACGCAAATTGCCGCATAGATCCAGAAAGTTCTCGCTGCACCTAAAGCGTGGTTAAGAAGGGGGAAGGTATACGTAAGAATGAAGCTGGCAATCCAGAGCGCTGTGACGGTGACCGACATTGCCGCACCGCGAATCCGATTAGGAAAAATCTCGGAGATGACAACCCAGGTCACCGGGGCGAGGGACATTGCATAGCATCCGATGGCGGCCACCACCAGCACTAGCATGTGAACGCCGCGGCTATGCACGTAGTAGAAAGCTCCCAGGCACGTGTAAATGATCGCCAGCCCGGCAGATCCTGTGAGCATCAGAACTCGCCGGCCATATCGATCGACAGACCCAATCGCAACAAAGGTGAAAACGAGGTTCACTACGCCGGTCACGACAATATTGAATAAAATGTCGGAAACGGTATATCCGGCAGCGGAGAAAACTTCTTCCGCATAGTTGAAGATTACGTTGATGCCACACCACTGTTGCAGCACGGCAAGCGCGACTCCGAGCAGCAAGATCCTGCGCATTCTGGGATCGAGCAGTAACCGAGGATCCGCTCGATTTTCATCTTCCTTCACCGTGCTCTCGATTTCGGCCAGAGCCTGCGCCCCGTAGGATTCCCCTCCGATGCGACAGAGAACGCGTTTCGCCATTTCGTGCGCGCCATTTTTCGCAAGCCATCTCGGGCTCTCAGGCACTGCAAACATCGATACAAAGAAAAGCAGCGAAGGAATCGCGGTTACGCCAAACATCCAGCGCCAGCCAACCTGGCCATTCCAGGACTGCATAATCTGAAGGACTGTGGCATGGGAGGGAACGGGTTTGGCGATCAACCAGTTTGTGACCTGGGCGAGCAGAATCCCAATCACAATCGTCAACTGGTTCAGGGAAACCAGTTTGCCGCGAAACTGCGCGGGAGACACCTCCGCGATATACATCGGGGAGAGACTCGAGGCCATGCCAATGGCGAATCCGCCCATGATTCGCCAAGGCACAAAAACAGCGAATGAGGGGGCCAGGGAGGTGCCGATCGAGGACACGGCGAAAACCAATCCCGCCGCAATCAACAGCCGCTTACGACCGAAGCGGTCGCTCAGCCAACCCGAGACAAGGGCCCCGATGAGGCATCCCACCAATGCGCAACTCATGGCCCAGCCTTGCTGCGAAGGATCAGTCAACCCAAAATACTTTTCGTAGAAGGGTTTGGCGCCGCCGATGACCACCCAGTCATATCCGAAGAGCAATCCTCCAAGCGCCGCAACTATCGAGACCGCGTAGATGTACGCCGTATTAAACTGCGCGTCGCCGGTTGCGACCTCTTCGGTTCTTGCGGCATTGATCATAGACACTGCCCTTTGTATCGCTGTTCAAGTCACTTGCCGGGCTGTCGCCGCCCCGGACACTCGAGATAGGAACTCTAGCTCCTGTTGTGCGGCCATGTGGTTGCGATCGAGTAAAAGCACTTGATTCAGCAATCCCGCAGCGCGTTCGGTATTTCGCAAACCGAGTTCGGCGAGCGCCGTCAAGAAAAAGCACTCGACCTGGTTTCTCTTCTGAAGGTCGTCTTCGAACAAAAGCAAATTCGGAAGTGAGGTTGCGAAATAATCAATCTTTGCTTCCTTCTTTATCTGCTGCTCCGCAAACGTGCGGATGTCTTTGAAGAGCCTCCTGGCCTCCAATTCTCTACCGAGAGCTTCGAGGCTCATCGCTCGAAAGTAGGTCAGCCAGGTGATCGGATCGTCGTTACCGACTGCACGCGTCCAGTACTCGCGAGCCTCGTCCTCGCGTTTCAGTCTCGAGAGAGCCAGGCCCGTAAAATAGTCGAGATGCGTTTCGCGTGTTAACAAGTGTTTCCCCTCTCCGAGATTCTGCGGATAGAGGCGCGCGGCGGAAAGATGCTCCAACGCATGTCCAGGATCCCCACGCTCCATCAAAAAGCGGCCGATCAGAAGGTGGGCCCACACGTATTGCGCCGAGACCAGGCCCTCTCCCCCCTCCCACGGATTGAATCTTCTCGACAAGAGTTTCCCGAGGGCATGCTCGGGACGGCCGCACTGGTTTAGAAGCGTGATCAACTCGACCGTGAGGTCGTCGCGCCGCGAAACGAGATCACCATGATTTTCCAGGATCTTGAGCCGCTGGGGAGCGCTCGCACCGATGCGCTTCCGCAGCTGATCGAATTCATACAGCAGGCGAGCGTCCGCGAGATTTGCCTTAAAAGCGTTCTCATACGCAGAAAGTGCTCGATCGGCATCCTTACGAACATTGAAGTAGGCGATTCCGAGATTCCGCCATGGAATCGCGAAGGACGGCTCGAGCTTAACACTCTGTTCCCACTCTCGAATGGCTTCGTCGTACCGCTTCTTATCGTAAAACAGGTTGCCGAGGTAATAGTGCGCTCGCGCGTCCGATGGATTTGCGGAGAGGGCGCTTTGAAGCACGATCATCTCTTCAATTCGCGCGGGAAAACAGTAATCCGGCGAGGCGTTGGACGCGTCCACCCAATGCGAGACACTTTGGGAGTGATTACCTCGTTTTGCGGCGCAATAGCCCCGAAGGTACAGCACCATCGGAAATGGTTGCTGGTCAGCTTTGCTCAGGCGTTTCGACAGCAACTCCTCCGCCTCAGGCCAAAAGCCCGCTGCGGCGTAGTCGAAAGCGAGATCCAGGTAGAGTTGGGTATGAACACTTTTCGCGCTAGCCGTCTCCTGCCCTTCCTTGTCCTCTGCATTCCTACCCGAGAGTATCGACAATTCATAACCAGACCAGATATCGAGGGGATCGAGATTGTTTGTTTCCCGGGCATACGCAAGCGCTTCAGGGAGTGCGCCGAGCCGGCGCAAGATTGTCGTCCGGAGATTACGCGCCTTTAGGTTGTCGACATTGGTCTTTAGTGACAGTCCAAGGTTCTCGAGGGCGCGATCAAATCGAAAATGGAGGCAGTCGATCTCTGCGAGATGATAACGCGCAGCCGATTGCCATGGATAGTTCCAGACCGCCTTGTAGTACGCCGCATCTGCTTCTTCCCAGCGCTCCTGATATTGCAGCGTCAGGCCGAGATAGTAGTACGCGTCACCTTCGGCAGGATTGGGGTTCCGTCGCGTCTGCCCCTGAATCGCGCGCTGAAAGTGGTTTTCCGCCTCCGAGAATTGTCCACGCTTCAACTTCAGAAGGCCCATCGAAGTGTTGCACCGGCTGTCGAGCGGATCGCGTTCCAGCGCTTCTTCCCAGTACAGCTCTGGATAACGGGTGGCATGTCGGTATTGCTCTAGATGCAGGCCGGTAATGTAGAGTTCGTCGTTTGCAGCAATGTCCTTCGGGGCCAGAGGCTCTGTCGCTGGTTCGGGGAGAGTCGTGGCTTTTCCTACTTCTGGCGGAGTGTAATGGAGCACCTCTTGGCCGTCGCTTGTAAGCAACCGCACGACCGCATGGCTATTAGCGGTAACCTCGCGAATGTAGGGTTTTCCAGGCTCCAGGGTGCAGATATCTTCGAAGATATTTTTCCCACCCTCAGTGACGAGCAATCTCGCCTTCTCCAATGTTTCGGTGATGCAAATACCGATTTTCAACTTTCCATCAATCGGTTCTACGCTGATTGCAGCGAATCGGTTGGCGTTCTTAGGCGGTCCGATCTGCTGAATCGGGTACCAGAACTGGCTCCAGGTCCGAGTTTCGTACGGGAAAAGCCAGGAAAAGTCCGGCTGATTGTCGGTGAACACTCCCGCCATGAGTTCGATGTAAGGCCCGTCGGAGTCTGTAAGATTTCGGTCCCAAGCGTATCCAAACTCAGCATTACCCCAGGTCCATAGCTTCTTTCCAGGAGCGATGTGATGATTTGCGAAATGAACTACGCCGGCTTTCTGTTCATGGTCGTATCCGCCGAAGAAATCGTATTTCGATTCCGTCACCATGTACGACGTGGGCACGGGGATATTCTGGTACCAGGAGAGGTCCACTCCCTTTCGGTAATCGACCCCGTAGTAGAAGTTCCTGGCAATGGGAAAAGACGAAACCGCTCGCTTGGCGTGATCTGCTACGTACGTGACATCCGGCGGAAAGAATGCCTGGTAATGATTATGCACACGAATTCCGACGTTAGCCCACCAAAGAAAGGTCTGTGCGAAAGGAGTCCGGTTGTACACCCGGACTCTCGCTTCGATATACGATTTGCCCGGATGCAGGCAAATGCCCACCATGCCTTTCATGCGCTGCATGGGTTCGTGCTCACTCAACCAAACTGTGACACTTCCATCCCCACCGTACTCGATTGCGTGTTGCACGGGCATGTAGGTGGAGGGACGATGGTGTTGTGGCCAATTGAACTCGACCCCCCCGGAAATCCAGGGGCCGAGCAGTCCAACGAGTGCAGGCTTGATCACGCTCTGCCGGTAAAAAAAATCATAGCCATTGGTCTTGTCTTGACCAACGTGAATACGTCCCCCGATTTCCGGAAGAATCATCAAATGCACATACTCGTTCTCGAGAAGGACCGCACGGTAGGTCCGCTCTGATTTTTCATTCGAGACGCGATCGGTGATCGGATTCGGATAGACCTTGCCGCTGCTCCCCTGATACACCCGCTTCTCAAAGAACATCGGATTCTTATCGGGCGGTTGTTCGGGATAGGTTGGGATGGCGATGCGTTCTTCCCGGGCACGCACGCTCTTGCCGTCCGATTTAGTCACCGTTGCATCTCCTGTATCGCAACGAAATGGGCCTGCTAAGGCATCCACACAGTTGTGAACGCTGAAAAGCCTGTGGGGCGCATCACGTCAAACTGGACTCGCGTAGCTCCCTGTTTTTCTTCGAATCGAAGGGGGACGGAGATCGACTGCCCCGCATTCAACACCGGAAGCGGAGTCTCACGACACTCGAGCGGAATGCTGGCGAACCCGTACAGAATTCCCCGAAGCTTGTAACCCGTGACCTTATAGCCAGGGACTGAATCGCGGGTGCGCACTCGGAGGGCGAATGAATTCGGGTTGCCGCTGTAGTCCAGCGATTCGATGGGGCTGGATTCTTCACGCAGTGCCGTGTAAGACGGCTTGCGATCCCCAAGCAGGTCGACGACGCCGTGAATCCGCTGCTTCATGACTCCTGTGCCCCTGTCGCCAATGTGAGTCCGGTAGTCGTTGTAGCAGAAGAAAATCAAGCCGCTCACGTTCTTGGCTTCGCGGCACGCACGCGTATGATCGCGGAGGACCTGGATTCGCCGGGTGTCTCCTTCCGGCCGGTCCGGCGTACAGGCGCAATAGCCATACTCCGAGATCACAATGGGCTTGTCGGGAAAGGCCTGGTGAATTTCTTCCAGATTGCGGCGAAGGTCATCCGGCGTGCCCGGATACCAGCTCTCGTAATATTCATTCCACTCGATGAAGTCCATCACCTTCGTTACGTCGTTCTCGGGATGGCGTTGTAACGAGTTGGAGGCATAAGACCGCAATCGCCGCGGATCCAGCCGTTTGGCTTCCTCGTACATCCGCTTGGCAAATTTGTAGGCCGGAGGATTCTGGCCATTGATCTCGTTGCACAGTCCCCACGAAAAAATGGAGGGGTGGTTACGGTCGCGAGCAATCATCTCCTGCAACTGCTCAAGACCGTTCTGCATGATGTCCGCATCCGGTTCGTCCTTCATGTCCTTGAAGGTGTCAGGCCCCCAGGTCGGGACCTCCGTTTGAATGAAGATGCCGTGCCGGTCGCAGTAATCAAGAACGCGCTTGTCTTGCGGCCAATGAACACGCGTAAAGACGCAATTCAAATTTTTCAGATCATCATGATCGTGGTCGATCCACGAGGTCGGTTCTGCCATCCCATAGTTCGGGTTGCTTCCCGCCATACGCTCGACACCCATCAGCCGCAGACGCTCGCCGTTCAAGCAGAACACACCATCTTTGACTTCGATACCGCGGATGCCGAACACAGTCGTGGCTTGGTGCGAGATATCCTCTCCCGTCAGATCGATTGACAAGGAGTAGAGATTGGGCGCATCGAAATGCCAGAGCTTGGGATGGTCAATGTGGAATGCGGGTAACGAATACGAGACGGATTTACCTGAAGCAACGGTAATTGGGGCTGTTTTGCTCTCCTGAAGGACGCTTAGACCGGTACTGTCTTCCACCGCGCGGACCGCCAATTGCCCGCTAAAATCTTGGCCCGTCGCATTTCGGATCACGAGGGTGATGTCCAGGTTGGCAATTCCACTCGCAAGATCGGGAACGGCGTCCACATCCAGGCGCTCGATGTAGACTCTGGGGCTTATGAGCAGACTGACAGGCCGATAGATGCCCCCGTCATGCGTCCAATCGCTGGAGTGACCGCGCGGCAGCATGTGGGAATCAAAGTCCGAGTTCACCATGACAGCCAACACGTTTTCAGGGCCAGGATGCAGAAAGTGCGTTATATCGAGATCAAACGCCGTGTAGCCCTTGCACAGGTGTTTGCCGACTTCACTCCCGTTAACCCAAACAGTCGCGGAATGAAAGACGGCCTCAAATTCAACTCGGATGATCCGGTCGCTCCACTCCGGCGAAACATCAAACGTGCGGCGGTACCAGGCCAAGCCGAAGTACTCGGCGGAATCCTGTGCAATCTGCCACGTACAAGGAACAGTGACGTTCTGCCACGCGTCTGAATTCTGGGCAGGCTTATACCAGGTGTTGCTCTCCCCAACCTTGTCCGCGTCGATGCGGAAGCTCCAGAGGCCATTCAACGAAACACGTTCTGTTTGAGATTCATTCGCTGTCCGAGTTGTTCTACTGCGGGCAGGGGCAACACCGGAGGAGAGCGCGGCTGCCCCCAGAACCGACGATGCTGACTTTAGAAAGTTGCGGCGCGTATCCACAAGAAAGGCCGTCGTGTACGTTAACGCTTCCCAAAGGTTATCCTTGCTGGTCGCTGCCTGTCAAACGAAAAAGTGACGAAAAAGTAATGGTTTCGTAACGGGATCCGAACCACTTACGAGACCCGTTCGCGACCGGTCCCGGGAGCGGAAACGTCAATACGATCCAGAAACAACTGGAGATTCGATCGCATTACGATGTGGGGATTCAACGTGATGCGATGGGGCGGGCATCGGCCCTCCACGAGGAAATGGTGCAGGGCTTCGAAAGCCATCCGACCCTGCGCCTCCGGCCGTTGATAGATGGTCGCCAGGACCCTCCCAGATTTGAGGAACGGTACGAGTTGGGGAAACAGATCGGTTGTCACGAGGGCAATGCGACGTTCAGGGTCCAGCTCCTCAAGCGCCTGGATGACCGTGATCGAGTTTGCGGTGCTCACATAGAGCGCTTTGAGCGAATGATCGCGAGCCAGGAGCTTTCGAGCCTGACTATAGGCCGCGCTCTCATCGTCGTGCGTCTCAATCACGTTAGAAATGGTAAGGGCGCCGTTGAGGGAACTGAGGCTGTGTTTAAATCCGCGCACCTTCTCAGAATGATCAATGGTCGACAGATCGCCCGTCAAAACGCCGACTGTGCCGGGCCCGCGCACGATCAGATGTAACAGTTCTGCCACCATAGCTCCGCTGATGAAAGAGTCTGTCGACACTGCAGTCAGGCGTTCTGTTCCAGGTGCATCCGTGACCACACATACCACCGGAATTCGTTTCTGCCCGGCCCGGCGGATCCAAGCCTTCAATTGCGCGGGATGACCCGGACAAATAATGAGTCCCTTACTGCCGTCCTCAAGAGCTTCGCGAAACAACTCCTCGTCGCCTTCGCCCAATACGGGGTGAGTGCGAAATTGCAATTCGACTCCTGCCCGAAAAGGGCTGGCGGCATCACGAATACCGGCGCGCACAGCGTCAAAGAAGGAGCCGATCCGGGCCGGAAGGTTAATAGCGACGCGGACCTGGCGTGGTGCCTTTAAATAGCGCGCGGCCAGATTCGGCTTGTAGCCGAGGGTCTGCGCCATCTTCAGCACCCGCTCTTTTGTGATTGGGTTTATGCCTCCGCGGGAATGGATGGCTCGATCCACGGTTCCGATGGAAACACCCAATGCCTTGGCAATATCCTTGATACCGACAGGCCGACCCGATCTTGAGGTTGGTTCCAGCGCGCGGGCATCGTCATTCCCCAGCGGCTGCGGTTCTGGATCGGTTTTCGCCTTTTTCGGCATAAACCCCGTCCTGAGGGCTATTTCCGGGTACGTTGACGGTGTTCAGTATACCCGCATTCGCTTTGCCGCAAAACACCTTGCGCGACAAATGTGTAAACCGACTTGGGATAGAGATTCGTTTCGATCAGCTTTCTGCCGTCGTGCTTGCTGACCTGCAGCAGTTGATTGCGTTGCTTCCAGTCAGGCACCCTTCCGCCTGGGGCCGTAGTCGTTGCGGTCACCTGGGCCGTGTCGGCAATCGAAGGTAAGTTTGATAAGTCAAATACGGCTGACTCAGAAGTATTGCCAGTGACCTTAATGATGGTAAGTCGGCGCAAACTTCTCTCGTATGCGGCAATCGAGTTTGGATCAGCAATCTCAATGAGGTGAGATCCCGGTCGGATATAGCGCGTGAATTGCCCGAACACGAGAAACTTGCGGTTCACGCGGACGAACGCGGTCTGTTTGCTACTCGGCGATCATGCGTGTCGACGTAGTTCGCATTGATCAACCCCCAGCCGAAGTCATGTACATCGGGCTCTACGGGCTGCCAGTAAACCCAACCGTTCGGTTGCAATTCCTTCACATCGCGAATGATTTCCTGTGCCAGCCAGTAGCCGGACGCATCCCCGTCGCCGTACTCCGAGAGCCATCTCGGCTTGTCTGCGGCGGCGCGGCGCAGTTCGGTCCGGTTAGGACCGCGACAAGGCTCGGTTCCGTTGGAGTAGCGATGGACATTCGGCCGTCCAACCTGAAAGCGCGTCGCCGAGTCGTAGGCATTCCAGGTGTTCAGGGCCGCATCCACGTTGTTTTCATCGGCCGCAGCGACGGCGATGTCTTTCAGCCCCGCTTTGTCCAGAGCTCGGCGCACGCGCTGCAATATCGCCTCCTGCGTTGCGACATCAAAGTGGCACCCCTCTTGTCGGTTCGGGTATTTCCACCAGTTGGCCGAAGCCTCATTGGATGGCTCGACCGAATTGAAGTTGATGCCCCAGTCATCTGCGGCGTGCTTGGCGACAGCCGCAAGATAGAAGGCAAAGCGATCATAATTTTCCCGAGTCAGGCAGTCGCCGCCCGTATCGCTTCCGGCAGTGCTGCGATTTGCATTCATCCACCACATCGGAGAGTCGGAAAACATCTCGAACAGATTTGCGCCGCGATCTCGCGCTTTCCGCATCATCGTGCGCTGGTTCTCATCTGCCGACCAATTCCACGTTTTGGAATCACTGCTGTTGGGGTCCGTCCAATAACCATGGATATCCATCTGCCATTGCAGTTTCGGGCCCTTATTCTCTCGTCGCTGATTGATCCCTCCGCCCCCGACGTTGTAGCGAACGATGTTCAACCCGAGGCCGGGAAAACCATCCGTTTCTTTTGTTGTGTAGATCAAGTTGGCGTAATAGTCGGCATTCTGTGTGCCTCCGACGGCGCGTCCCCACCATGCGAGCGACCTTCCCCATCCCTCCCAGATTCCCAAATCCTGCGATGTGTCCAGTCGGAAATACCCGGGCGCACGCGCATGTTTCGAATCTTCGAAGTTTTGCCCGGACTGCATTAAGGCAACAATGGTGATTGCAACCAGAAGCAATCTCCGCATAAATGACCTCGGGTTGTGCTGATCGTGCAAGCCCTGACGCTAAACTCACGCGGGAGCGAACGACTCTTGATCACTTCCACCGGTAACGTACACGCTACAGTGGGACGCGGCAAGTCCAAACTTTCGACGCGGCTAGCCGCCTGGAAGCGCCCAGAAGTGGCAAAACTGATAGATAGTGTAAGGCGTGAGTTCCCCATCGGAAGTCTCTCTTTGGATTACGCCGCGAGAGTTTAAGAATCTCTATAAACAAATTCCAGGATAAACAAATTCCAGGACCTTGGACTGCCTCAGCCCTTCGGAATTTGACCAGATCCAAATGATCCTCGACGGGCAACAGCGCATAACATCTCTGTATGTTGCCGCGAAAGGTTTGTCCCTTGCACTGAACGGGGCTAGTGAAAAAGACTACAAAAAGATTTGTTTTGATCTCGATGAGAAAAACTTCTTTGTTGTCTCGCGAAGCGAAGACTGCGTGAGAACGGTATCAGTGTGGAGACTTTTTGATCAACAGGGCTTTGATGAAGTGTATGACCAATTGACCCCGGAGCGGCGGCAGGTTTTTCGTCAGTGTCGGGACACAATAGTCAACTATCCTCTTTCCATTGTCGAAGTGGACGGAAAGAACCTTGAGCAAGCGGTCATTATTTTGGAACGCATCAATCAGGGCGGCAAAACACTTAGCCTTTTCGACCTCGTCGTGCCAAATACATGGAGCAACGATTTTGACCTCAAAGTGAAGACGAAAGAGTTAAACCAGCAACGTGAAAAAGTGGGCTTCGGCAAAGTCGATGAAGAGGTCATCACTTATGCGCTTGCGCTCTCAATCAAGGGACACTGTACACGGGCACACCAATTGCAATTGAAAAATGAGGATATTAAGGCGAACTGGCGAGCTACTGCGGAGAGGCTGAAGCTCACTGTTGATTTCTTGAGAGAAAACCTCGGTGTCCGCATCGCGGAGTTCTCGCCATACCCTCCGATGTTGGCCACTATTGCAGCATTCTTCGTAAAGATCGGAAACCGCTCACCGAATGCCTTGCAGGCAGCGTTCCTCAAAGAGTGGTTTTGGAAAGCTGCTTTCTCACAACGTTACGCCAAAGCAGTGATGACAACTTTAGGAATGGATTGGGGTACTTTCTTCGAGCCTGTCACGCGAGCGCAGGAGGTCAGCGTCGATTACCGGGTCGTGAGATTCGGGGCAAAGTATCAGAGGCTACGAGCGAGAAATCACCAGTGTGACTTGTTTCCCAGCAATTCTCGCACGATGCCAACCCACTCCGCATCGAGCGGCTCCCGGCAGACGGGCTTGCCAGCCCGGTTGTACCAGTAGGCTGCATTGCCCTGATCGCCTTCTTTGCGGTGAAGGTACGCATGCACCCACGCATCCTCGACGCCTTCGTCCTGCTGAGCGGATTCGTGCGCTCGTGTCCAATCGCCCTTGGCATCCCACCATAACCCGGCGAGGGCGAGAGTGAGTCCGGCTGGCGGGATGGTCGCGGTGAGGGATTGGCGAAAATCGTCCAAGGTCATGTTTTTGTTCCTTTACTGATACTATCGCGTTCCGCGTGTGCCCTAATCGCGTCGTTGAACGACGGCTTTAGGTGGGCTTTCCGAATGGAGAACCATCATGGAAGAGAAGCACGAGAAACTCGTCCGCTGGTACTTGCGTTTCAATGGCTATCTAACGACTGAAAACTATGTGATTCACGAGGCTCGAAATGGCAGAGTTCCTCAAGGCGGCGAGTTCGATACGCTTGGGGTGAGATTCCCTTATTCGCGGGAGCAGGTTGACAAAAAATTGATCAGAAATGATCCCAAGCTGCATGATACCGAGGTGAACGAACATCACTTGATTGACTTTGTAATCGCAGAGGTCAAAAGCGGGAAACGGAAAAGCCTCAATAGTATTTGGCAGCCCGGCAACGAACACGAAAAGGTCAGCCGAGTTGCGTACTTACTGAGGTGGATTGGCGCACTCGGCGATGAGCAACGGATCAGCGCCGTTGCGCGTCGGCTTCAAAAAGAACATCGAGTACGAGAGGGAGGATACCTTTTCCGTTTGCTGTATTTCAGTCACTCCCACACGGAGCAGGCGGTGCCCGCTGTTGTCTCGCAGATCACGTTTCGGGGAATCGCAGAGTTCATTATCAAACTGAGGACGCCGTCTTGGAAAGAATACGGCATGGGCGTGCGCTCTCTTCACGAGCAGTGGGACAAGCTGATCTGCGACGTCTGGGACATAGGCGATCCTGATAAGCCCGACTCAGATGAGCAAAAGGTTGAGCACATAGTCAATTTCTAGATCGCGAATCCCCCCTTAGTTGCGCTCCTTGCCGTTCGAGCGTGAAGAATGCCGCCTGGAAGTCACCACGTAGAGAGACGCTGACTCCATGGTGCATCCAGTAGTCTCCGCTGGCTCTCTGTACCGTACCATCAGCGAGCTTGCCTTCCTCGACATGAAGACCGTACACAGCCTCCCGATCAAGCCCGCGCAAATAGAGCCGCGGATAGGGCTGTCCTTTCTGACTGGAATGCAGGAAGGCGAAGACGGCCGCCTCATGACCATCGCGCGCCACCGATTCGGTCGCAGAATATTCGCTGCCTCCAACCGGCGAGATCAGGCGGTAGAGAGCGCCCTCCTGCACAGTTGCACGTACAGCCTTGTATTCGGCAATCAGCCTTTTCGCGGCCGCGAAATCTTCGGGGGGCCATCTGTTCAAGTCGGCGCCGATGCCTAGGCTGCCCTGCATCGAGGAAAGAAACCGATATTCAAGCGAGGTGGAGCGGCCATTCATCCAGTTTGGAGAATCGGTCACCCATGCCATCATCACGCCAGGGGCGTAGGCGTAAGTGAAGCCGTCCTGAATAGTGAGGCGGTCGAAAGGGTCTGTATTGTCGGATGGCCAAACCTCATCGGTCATTCGCAGGATACCGAGATCGACGCGCGCTCCGCCGCCGGAGCAGGATTCGATCTCTATGTGCGGGTGCCTCCTGCGCAGTTCCGCAAGAATGTTGTAAAGGTTTTGCACATATTTGACGTAGACTTCCTTCTGCTTCTCAGGCGGCGCGGCCGGCCATCCCGGTTCCGACCAATTGCGGTTGTAGTCCCACTTCAGAAATGCAATGTCATTTTCGCTGAGTAGCCGATCGAGAAAGCCATACACGTAGGCTTTGACATCTTCGCGCGCGAGGTTCAAGACAAGCTGATTACGGCCCTCAGTCCGTGGGCGATCGGTAAAGTTCAGGACCCAGTCCGGATGCTCCCGATACAGATCGCTGTCCGGATTCACCATCTCTGGCTCGACCCACAACCCGAAGTCCATGCCCAGCGCATGCACTTTGTCGATCAAGAGCTTCAAGCCGCGCGGGAACTTTTTTGGATTTACGTACCAGTCGCCCAGCCCGGCATGGTCGTCTCTTCTCTGACCAAACCAGCCGTCATCCATTACGAAGCGCTCGACTCCGATGCTCGCAGCCTTCTCGGCCAAGGCTTCTTGTCCGATTTCGTTGACATCGAAGCCCGTTGCCTCCCAGGAGTTATAGAGAATGGGTCGAAGTCGACGATGCGGAGCCTGGGGAACAATGGAATCGAGCTCGAGTCGGTGTAGAAGCCGCGACGCGCCGCCGACACCCTCATGCGAATATCCACCATAAAACTCAGGCGTCTCCAGAGATTCACCAGGGCCAAGGACATAGGAGAAATCAAACGGTGTATATCCGCCTGTTATGCGCACGCGGTTTTGCCAGTCCGTTTCGACGTTGATCTGCCAGGAGCCGCTCCACCCGAGAGCGCCAAACCAAACATCCCCGACATCCTGATCGGGTTGACTGGAGCGTTCGATTGCGAACCATGGGTTTACCTCGTCACCGCTAGAGCCACGGCGACTCTCGAGGACGATCTTTCCGGGATGCAGCGGCTCCTGCTGCAGATTCCATTCTCCCGCCCATCGACCGGTGAGGTAGCGCAGCTGGTAGTTTTTGCCTGGGCCCAGGTTCCACGTCGCCGCAAAGACCTGTTCGATGGTGAACGGCAGCTTGGTTCGATTCTCAATACGAGCTCGGCGCGCAAGCACGCCAGTTGCCTCGTCCATCCGGTAGATCAGATCGACGAACACATCACAACCAATGTCTTTAAGCCTGACGATCAAGGTGTTGTCTCGAATTGTGTGCGATGCGTAGTGCAGGACCAGGTCGCGATTGCCATCCGGAAACGTGATTTTCAGATTGGGCGCGACCACCAGACCACCGCCCCATCCGGTGAACTCCTGTGGAGTGGCGTTCACCGGCAGATCAAAGGCCGAAGTCCCTCCATCGGCGCGCGCCGACGGAATGGTATCGGCAAGTTGCAGGCGCTGCCCCCAATAAAGAGCCTGTACTTCACCACTCTGATTCACACCGAACACGTACGAAACATCGGCTCCATCCATGCGGAAGGTGTGTTTGGCCTCGTCATAGAGAATCCGTCCCGGTGCGGCTCCAACGGATTGGCCCAGCGCTGGAGATACACACCCGCTCAGAAAAACACAGAAGGCAACCGCCAGGGAGGTCCCGAGACGGCGACAGAGTGAAGGCTCAAAGATTCTTTCAGATCGCATGAGATCTCTTTTGCGCATTTGATCCCTCCGAGAGTGGTCCGTACCGGTCATCCGGCCTCGAGCTCTCGAAACACCGCGACGGGAATTGCGTGTTCCGTTCCCTGGCGCAAATGCACGTTCGCCGTCCGGGATCGGTATCGGATAGCTAGGTCGGTCTCACGCTCCGCTTTCACGGTCGCAGAAGATAAGCGGCCGTCTCGCCAGTAGATCGAGACCGTGATGCCGCCGCGCCCACGCAATCCGCGTACGGAGCCACTCGGCCACGCTGGCGGTAAACCGGGGAGCAAATGGAGCACATCGCCGTGCGATTGGAGCAGCATCTCGGCGATGCCTGCGGCCCCTGCCGTGTTGCCGTCAATCGCGAAGATATTGCTTTCTGCACCCGCTACTCCGCCTCGGGAATAGGTCAATAGTGAATCATCCGCGGCATGAGCAATAAGGCCAAGCAGGTGACGATGCGCTGCCTCTGCATCCAAGAGCCGAGCATAGTAATTCACCAGGTTTGCACGGCTCCACTCCGTGTCCTCCCAGTTTGGCTGGTGAACGCGCCGCTCGATGGTCACGCGCGCCGCGGCGGCCAGAACGGGCGTCTTGTCTGGCGAGATCTGGCCTTCAGGATAGAGGGCGATGAGGTGGGAGGTATGCCGGTGGTTGAGTTCGGCTTCGTCGAAGTCTTCAAGCCACTCCTGCAACTGGCCATGTTTGCCGACCTGCAACGGCGCTAGACGATCCCGGGCGCCGGCGACCTGGGCACGCCACTTCTCATCGAGGCCAAGCAATTCGGATGCCTGCATGCAAGCCGAGAACAGCGAATAAACAAGGACGCGGTCACAGGTTGGCCCCATAGAGTCCGAACATGGTTTCCCAGTATCGGGCGCGATAAACCAGTTTTCCGGAGAGTTGGACGGACCGGTGACCAGCCATTTTTTCGTTGGGTGCTCGACTATGTACGAAAGGAAGAATCGGGCTGCGTCGCGCAGCACCGGATAGGCTTTCTCGCGAAGGAAGATCGGATCGCCGGTGAAGCGGTAATGTTCCCAGAGTTCGAGAGCGATCCACACACCGCCGGTCACAAATATGCCCCAGCCGAGACCCCACCCCGGTGCGGAGTACCCCCAGGCATTTGTCACGACGTGTGTTACCCAGCCCTCCGCGCCGTACATCTCCCGTGCCGTTCGCGCGCCCCTGAGGTGGAGCATCTCCACCAGTGGTGCAAGAGGAGCATGGCATTCACTGAGATTGCCAACCTCACCCAGCCAGTAATTCTGTTGTGTGTTGATGTCCAGGTGAAAATCATCAGTCCACCCCATGCCGGCGGCGAGACCATCGTTCCAAATCCCCTGCAAGGCGAGTGGCAACGGCGAATCTTCGCGCGATCCTGCAATCGTCAGATAGCGCCAATATTGAAAGAACAGCGCACATAGCTCAGGATCATCACCACCAGCCGCGAGCCGCTTTCTCCGCTCGTCGATGGGCAGCTTCGCGCGGTCACCCCCTTGCCCCAGATCAATGGAGACGCGACGGTACAAAGCGCCATAGTCGGCGATGTGAGCTTCGCGCAGAGATTGGTACGATTGCGTGCGAGCAGTGCTCAGGGACGCAGAGCAGGCTTCCTCGGGCATTCCCCCTCGGAAGTCGCTCGCGATACCGATCAACAGCGTGACGGAATTGGCAGCCTGAACCCTAATTTTTTCATTGGCGCTGTGCATCTCCCCGGATTCAGGCCCGTATTCAGGAATGATCCGAACCTGACATTCGAACCGCGTTCCGTCTCTCCCATCGCTATGGAGACTCTCCCAGGCATGTCCGTTGAGCGCCAGACTTCGGGCTTCGGCCGTAACCTCTCCCGGCAACCGCGGTTCTCCAAGTGCAATGTTGCAGGAAAGTCCGCCCGGCTTGCTCGACTCCATTCGAACGACGATGACTCCCGCCGGGTGTGAGGCAAATACTTCGCGATGAAGCATCACGTCGCCAGCAGCGAACTCGACCCGGGCAATGGCGTCATCAAAATCGAGGGAGCGCCGATATCCGGAGATCTCTGCTGGCAGGATCGTTTCGATCTCCAGGAATGCCATCGGCAAAGCAGTACCGAATTGACTTCCCCGGCCCAACAGATTTTTCCGGCAGAGTTCCTCTGCTTCGGTGAAGCGTCCTGCAAAGAAAAGCTTGGGGATGGCCGGTATGGACTCCCTCGCGGGAGGATTCAGTTCGCGGACCGCAGGTGCGCCCGACCACAACGTACTCTCGGTCAGGTGCAACCGCTCGCCGGCAGCGCCTCCGAAGACCATGGCCCCGAGCCTGCCGTTTCCCACCGGCAAGGCCTGCAGCCACCGGTCCGCTGGATGCGCAAACCACATCGGCGTCTTCTTGATTTCTGGCATGACCAGGCCCCGGGGAAGTACGGCGGTGGCCATAGCGGCGAGCAAGAAATCGCGCCGATTCGGTTCCACGCAAATAGCCTTTCCACAAGTTAAAGCCCAGTGAGCCTATGTGCCATCAGATGGCGTGTACGTTCACGATACCAAAATTACACACCCTTTGCCGAATCTGTCAAAATTGACATGACATCGCTTTCCGGATTTAGGCGATGTGAGAATTGAGAACGACTCTCGAAATGCGATCGGCAAACAAAGACCTCAAAGCGGCCGGCATCCGTGACATTGCAGAAGCTCTGGGAACCTCGATTGGCACAGTCGATCGCGCTCTGCATGGCCGCAGCGGAGTAAGCGCCCGCACCAAGGCGCGGGTACTGCGCATGGCCGAACAACTCGGCTACAAGCCCAACATTGCTGCCAGATCGCTCAAGCTTAACCGCAACATTCGAGTCGCGGCCGTGCTTCCTCGCGAGATCGCAGCTTTTTTCGATCCTCTGCGCGCGGGTATTCAAGCGGCCGCGGACGAAGCAGTGGGCATGCAACTCACGCTCGATTTCATCAATTTTCCGCGACTTGGTTTGGGCGATGCCGCGGCCCTTGAGAGCGCTGCGGCGAAGAAGTACGACGGGATCCTGTTCACGCCCGGACGTCCCCGCGAATTGGGCGGAATTATTCAAAGCATCGTGGGGCAAGGGGTCCCCATGCTTTGCGTCGCCAGCGATGCGCCGGACAGCGGCCGCATCTCGTCTGTCACCGTGGACGCCTACATCAGCGGCGCGCTCGCAGCGGAACTGTTGTCACACAAGTTGCAAACTCCGTCCCGAGTGGCAACCATCACCGGCGATTTAGCTACCTTCGACCATGCGGAGAAACTTCGTGGCTTTGCCGCGACCCTCGCGATGTTTGCTCCGCACCTCACCCTGCTTCCTGTCGTCGAATCCCACGAAAGCGCGGAGGATGCCTACCGCCAATCCATCGCGCTGTTGAGGGCCAAAGCGCGCCCCGATGCGATTTACATCAGCACGGCGAATAGCCTTCCGGTGTTACGTGCGCTTGAAGAACTGAAACTGCTTGGCCGTGTGCAGGTGATTGCGACAGATCTCTTTCCGGAGCTGGTGCCACTACTCGAGTCCGGCAAAGTGCTGGCCACGCTCTATCAACGCCCAGAGGCGCAGGGCAAAACCGCGCTGGAAACGCTCATCGCCCACTTGACCCATAAGGACAAGCCCGCCAAGCTTCACCGTTTCGCTCCGCACATCATTCTGCGCAGCAATCTCCCGCTCTTCGTCCACAGGCTCGCCAACGCAGCGCGGATTTCGGGCAGCTAATGCGAAACCAGTGTCACAGAGGCATGATTCGAGTCATTCAGGATCGAGGCTCCCTCTTGTCGCGTCGGCTTCGCCGTTGTGGAGTCCTGATGCATCGACTCGGGTTTCGCTCGAGTCGCTGATCCTTCGGCGGGCACGAATCGAATAACGCAGCCGCCGCCACTCGCCAAGTGCAGGACGAGGGTGTCGCTGCTGCGCACATTTTGCTGCCGTATGGAAACATGCTTTGGATTCCTGCCAGCATCGGAGGCGTCTTCATAAATCTCCGCTTTGTACGTCCCGTGCCCAAGAAAGCTTAGAGCGATGGGCAGGTCACGTGGCGTCCAGTTGGTCAGACTTCCCAGGTACCATTCATCCCCGTGACGCCGGGCGAGGGTGACGAATTCTCCCGGTTCACCATTGAGCACCTGGAGAGCATCCCATGTCGTGGGTACATCCTCGATGAATCGGAATGCGGGCTCACTCGCGTAAACCGATGGCGCGTCGGACACCATGGCAAGAGGTTCGTCAAAAACTACGTAGAGGGCAAGCTGCTGCGCCCGCGTTCCCATCACCATGGGATTCTTGTCCCGCGCGACGAATTCTTCCCGCGTTACATTATCAAATCCACCGGGAGTGTAATCCATCGGACCACTCAACATGCGTGTAAAAGGAAACGTTGCACGATTGACGGGACCATCGCGGCGACCGGCCTTGTTGTTCTCAAGACCAAGCACCGCTTCATACTCAAGAACATTCGGATAGGTCCTCTGTATGCCCCACGGCTGTGTTGCGCCATGAAAATCCACCATGAGATGGTGTTCGGCTGCGAGCTTTGCGACGTCGTAATAGCGCTGAATCCCTTCCTGATCGTTGCGGAGAACGAAGTCAATCTTCACGCCCGCCACCCCCCATTTCTCGTAGAGGGGGAATGCCTGCTGCATCTGCTCTGCGACGGCCTTGGAATATAGCCATATCCAGACCTTCACGTTTTTCTTCGCGGCGTACTGTACCAGCTCAGGCACATCGACATTGCCGCGCATCTTCGTGATGTCGCGCTCTGACCAGCCGGCGTCAAGCATCATGTACCGAAACCCGGATGCGGCGGCGAAATCGACATAGTATTCCATGTTCCCGGTGGTGTAAGCCGATCGGCCATCCGGCCCCAGATCCCCGTTCCACCAGTTCCAGGCAGCCTTTCCGGGGTGTATCCAACTGGTGTCTTCTACCCGGTTCGGGGGATTAAGGTCGGTGATGAGATTGGACTCGACGAGCTGGCCCGGAGTGTCGCCAAGCAGGATCACGCGCCATGCACTGTCATGGGGGAGGCTGGAATCGACTGCAGGCCCTTTTCCGTCCAGCGCAGGAGAGATCTTGCTGACGACGTAGTGGCCGGTCCAATTGCCGGTTGGGTTTTCGAGGTACATCGCGGCATTGCCTTCAAGGTCGGCTTCACCGACGGCAGCCCAAGCAAGGCCGGGCATGTGCAGCAACATCGGCGCGCCATTCAGAATGTGGCTCGAAACGCCGCCCTGATTACTGAGAGCGCTCAGAACCTGCGGCACATATTCGCTCTCGTAAGCGCTCTGATAGTTGGGCAGCCGCAGTGCCCAGGCATCTGCGTCCATTACCGGCCGAAATTCGGTATCCTCCTGTGTCAGTTGGTAGCGCGCGAGCGTAGATTGCGCCGGGATGCGATATCGAAACGCCAGCCCGCTGTTGTAGACCCGGGCCTCGATTTCAAAGACGCGGCCCGGGCCGCTGCTTTCCCGAGCCTCCATGATCAGGCTGTTGTATGGGTCATGAACCGCAGATGTCTTTCCGGCGAACAGACTGTAGTCGTCTGCCCCGGAACCGTGGGTTGCGCTGGCGATGTGAACGGCCGCGCCGAGAGGGGCTTGATTTGCGAGTTCAAGGCGCAGTGCCGAATCCTCAAAGATCTTTTTCTGGTGAAACGTGACCGCGTAGACGAGTTGACCGTCTGGCACAGAGGCTTTCCTGTCCGTGCCTGGCTGCAGGTTGAAATCCAGGGCGATTTGATGATCCGGCGAACTCACTTCGATAGGGTTTGCCTGGGCGTGAACCGCTAGCGGATACGAGACTGCGAAGAGCGAAAGAAGACAACAGATGAAACACTTCGACATAGTTCTCCGATCATGGGTGGGCAAAGCGTGAACATGACCGACGCCAACATCGGTGAGACGAAAAACGGCTTCCCTTAAGGAGAAGCCGTTCGGTTTGGTTTTCTTAATCGCTAGAACAAATACTTCAATGCAAGCTGGAAGAAGCGCGCATCCGGTGTGTTGTTCTGGAAGAATTTTGGTCCCGAGATCAGACCCCCGTTCGCATTCATGGAGTCATTCGGGGTTCCGAGCGTTGGATGGTTCAACACATTGAAAGCATCCGCTCTGAACTGCAGGCTCTGTTCCCGCCACGTTGAAAAACTCTTGAACAGTGACATGTTGACCTGGTAGTAGCCGGGACCATAGACGTTGTTTTGCGGGGTTCCGAGCAGCGCGATAGCCGTCGCCCTGTCCGTAACCGGCGCCTGGAACTTGACCGGAACGCCATCGGGGTTGACTGATCCCACCGGATGTGTGGCGTCGGAAATCATCTCGCCGGGCAGAGGATTTCGGAACGCACATGGGTTGAAGTAGTTCAATTTCGTCTTGACCTGCGCCGGGCACGACGTCAGGCTTGGATTTGTCGGGTCAGGCGTTCCTCCTCCCGCAAACGGGTCGCGCACAGGAAACGCACGGGCGCCGCCGCCCGAGGCCGTGCTGATATTTGGAGAGACCGTGAACGGCGTTCCGGTCTGGGCCGCAAAGGTCAGACTCGAGGACCAGCCTCCAACAATCTTATCGACCCAGCGAGATGAATTGCCGAGGAACGCGCGCCCTCTGCCAATGGGAAGTTCATAGTTGCCGTTGATCGTAAATCGATTGCGGATATCGAAGATAGAGTTGGTCAATTCGTAGATATACGGAATCAAAGCCGGTTGACGGTTTCCGATCGCGGTGAAGAGACCGCCTGCGTCGCTGGCATCATCGAGGGCATGAGACCACGTGTAGGTCGCCAGAAAGGACAGCCCATGCGAATAGCGCTTTTCCACCTTCGCCTGAAGCGAGTTGTAAGTGCTGACACCTGCGTAATGTACTTCGCCGATGCCCCCGAGATCCGGGAAGGGGTTAAACGGATTGGTGTTGGTGCCAGGGCGCCAAAGGCCCGGCGCAGTATTGGGGGCGCCATAGAGCTCAAGGTGCCTGGATAGGTTACCCACGTAGCTGAGGGTAAAGGCCATGTTGGGCGTGATCTGCTGCTGTACGCCCAGGCTGAACGTCATCGTGTAGGGCGGCTTAACCTCTGGATCGATGGAGTGGAAGCCCGGCAGCGAGACAAATGTCTGTAGTTGGCCGCCATTCGTAGCCGGCAGCAAGCCTGCATGCAGTGTAATGCCCTGCGCGGCAAGGGAAGGGCAATTGCCCGTAACGCAGGTTGGCGCAAAGAAGCTTGCCTGATTCGACCACGGGAAGTTAGCTCCCAAATTGCCATTGCCTTCCGATTGCAGTCCTCCATAAAAAATGCCAAAACCTGCGCGGACGACGGTGTTACCTCGCGGCGAGTAAGCAAAGCCGACACGCGGCGCAAAATCTGTTTTCTGCGAGGTCACGAGACGGTCGTTATCGACGAACTGTACCGTCACGTTATCTTTCGCTAACGCATTGAGGAAGGGCGCCCCGAGGACAATATTCTGCTGGCTCTTGGGGAACTGAAGAACACCGGAACCCCTGCCGATTCCCAGGGGACCGGTCGCAACAAAGTTCGACTGCTGTCCGCCATTCTCCTTGTAGGGTTGAAAGTAGTCATAGCGCACGCCGAGATTCAGTGTGAGCTTCCGGGTGATCCTCCAGTCATCCTGCACATAGCCTGCGTCGTACCATTGCGCATCGTTCACGTTGGGGGAGACTGAAATGGTCGCATAGTTTTGTTGATCCACGAGCATGTCTGCTACCGCGGATCCTGTGTTGGCCCCGCCGACCAATCCGGTGTATTGGCCGTTCCAGTGATATTGCCCGAGATCGGCAGGCGCATAAATGTAGTAAAAGCGGATAGCCTGGAACGACGCTCCAAACTTGACAGAGTGATTCCCCCAGATCTTCGCGACGTTGTCGAGAATCTGATAGACATTCTGCGACTCGCGGCTGATACCGGTCGAGCCCCACTGCTGGATGGTCCCATTGACGTAGCCCAACGGTAGCCCGTAGTGTCCAGGCTTCAAGTTGGATGGTTGCGGCCCGAGTCCCAGAGACGAGTTCAGCCCGGCATTAGAAGCATTCGGCTGCTGGAAGTTGAACACGCCCCAGTTGTAGCCGAATCTCAATTCATTGGTCAGAGTTGGCGTGAAGATATGAGTTTCGCTGCCCATGAAATTCATCGCCAGGTTGGTGTCGTACTGTCCACCGTAACCGCTGCCGTCAAGCACCGGGCCAAGGGGCAGTCCGTTCGTCTTGATCTCATGCAGGTAGCTGTACCGGGCGTAGCTCTGGTCCTGGGCGTTAATATTCCAGTCCAAACGCTGATCCCACTGGATCGTATTGTCGCTATTGCCCACGTTCACAATGTAGTTGTTGTAGAGCTTGCCATTGTTGGCATTGGGGGCAGGGTAGAGGTTAAGAATATTCTTGGCGACCGCGTTGATCTGATTCGCGCAGAAGACATTCTGCTGGCCGTTACAGACCAGGGGCTGATTGGGGTCCGCACTGTTCGGCTCATACAGCTTGGTGGGCGCTCCCACACCAGTCAGATCCCCGTTCAGCAACTCTGAGAAGTTTCCCTGCCGCTCAAGGGCAGAGGGAACGTTGATCGGAGTTGGATTGCTGATCGAGATACGGTTGACTTCCATGTCGCCGAAGTAGAACAGCTTGTTCTTCCAGATCGGAAATCCAAGCGTGGCTCCGAATTGATTCTGGTGATACGGGGGTACCACAGCATGAGGACCTGCATTCCAGTTGATCGCATCAAGATTGGTATTGCGGAAATACTCCCAAAGATCGCCGTGGATCTGATTCGTTCCGGACTTGACGTTGGCCTGCAGGACAGCGCCGGCGGAGTGACCAAACTCTGCGCTGAAATTGCTTGTTTGCAGGCTGAACTCGGAGAGCGCATCCGGAGGCGGCCGGATAATGTAGCTGGAGCCGTTCAAAAAATCGACGAGGTTTGTATTGTTGTCAACGCCGTCAAGGATAAAGTTGTTCTGTTCGGCGCGTTGACCGTTCGCGACAAAGTCTCCAGTTCCAGATCCACGAGTGTTTCCAAAAGGTGGGGCAACGCCGCTTGTCAGTTGTGCAATGTAGACCCAGTTCCGTCCGTTGAGTGGAGTGTCATTGATCTCCTTAGTACTGATAACCTGACCGACCGCGGATTCCTGGGTTTGCAGAACCGGAGCTTCGGAATCAACCGTCACAGTCTCGGTCACATCCCCTGTCTGCAGCGTGAAGTTCACGTCAAGCCGCTGCTGGATGTCGAGATGCAGGTTTTCATGGCTTAGTGTCTTAAATCCCTTCGAAGACGCGGACACTGTATAGTTCCCGATCTTGAGTGGGGAAAAAACAAAAACGCCACTGCTGTTTGACTTGGTCTGAAGAGCCAAACCTATGTCGACATTCGTTGCCTTGACATCTGCGTTCGGGATGACCGCACCGGTGGAATCTTGTACTACACCTGTAATCGCGCCCTGGTCGGTTTGGGCAGATGAGTAAGGAGACGTGAGCAACATCAGCCACATCCCTGCCACGGTTGACGCCAGGAAGGTCAGACTTAGTCTCTTCGAAGAATTTGGCCTCAATAATCGTTTAATCATCGGTCTCTCTCCAGGGCCGGCGCGACTGCGCCTAGTCCTACCTCAACTACTTCGCTGCTTCGCTTGCGTTGACGTTCCCAAAAGAGATTGCAAGGCCTGTGTACGTTACCGGAAGAACGGTAATCTCACGACCAGAGACTTGTCAAGCAACATTTTCTTGGCAGAATGCGTAGCTCGGGAATCTCGGGCATGGGCCTGTTTTTTGCTCTCGCCGCTTTACTTTGAAGCCATTTTGTTCACTTCAAGGCCGAATCGCCCTTGGAGCTGGGAATGAGATTGACACTCCTGGAAAATGCGCGTAAGTATTGGATTACTGTGTACGTTACCGTAGAGTGGCTGGCGCGTCTCGATGATCGGCACCTGTTCTTGGTCCGGTACAGGGGCACTCCTGTCCGTGAGTTCGGAGGAGAGGAAGATGCAAATTTGAGATCGCAGAAACGTCTCGCCCTCGGTCGATGCCGGGTGAACGTCTTTTCGATCAGCAACATGTCGCACCCGGTCGAGTCAATTTGATCGGTGAGCCTGCAGGCGACTACGGTGTGCGGCGGCGCGAAGTCGAGGCGGGACAGGCAATTCTGAAAGTGCACTTTCCGCAAACTGCCGACCTGGGTCACGCGAGCCTGGATGAGTTGGAAGCATGCAGGGTGTCGATGTCCCCGGAGAGCCATCGCCGCTGCCACCATATCATTTCTGAAAACGATCGCGTTCGGCACGCAAAAGCAGCGATCCCTGCTGATGACATGGAATGGCTCGGCGACTTGATGACGCGTTCCCATGTAAGCCAGCGCGACGACTTTGCCTGCTCTTGTGAGGCGATCGATTTTCTGGTTGTTGGCTCTCAAGCAATCGGGCCGCTTTGGGGCGCGGTTGACCGGTGGGGGATTTGGCGGATGCACGGTAAATCTTGTAGCCGCTGATCATGCGGAGGCGTTTGTTGCCGCCTGCTATGGCGCGAAACCAAGCGATCCACCTCGGAGCGTGACGTCCGACCAGAGCGGCTGGCGAAATGCCTGGGTGCCCATTAAACAAGCGGACGATTGATGTTCGCATACGTCGTGAGGCTCTACCGAATGAAGATGGACGAACCGAAAGCCTATTCTCTTACGAATTCCGAATTGTCTGTTGACATCATTCCAGAGGAAGGTGGTCGCATCTCCTCACTCAAGAGTTTGCACACTGGTCTGGAGTTCTTGACGCAGTCACGACGCGGCAGACGATTTCCCCAAGCTGGATTCGAGACCCGTTTTCAGGACGGGTATTGCGCGGGGATTGAAGAATGCCTCCCAACGGTTGGTCCATCTTGCCCTGAGACGGAAGGCGGCCCGGCGCCGGATCACGGAGACTTTTGGCAACTGCCGTGGCACGTGTTCGCCGCCTCCGACAGGGAGGTCAGCATGTTCGCGGTTGGATTCAGCCGGACGCTTCGATTCTCGAAGCGAGTCACCCTAGAGGACCAGACACTTCGTGTCGCCTACAGAATTGAAAACATAGGCTCGACCGCGCAATCGTTCCTCTATGCGTGTCATCCTCTGTTCGCTATCTCGAAAGGAGATCGTGTTCTGTTGCCGAGCGAGATTCGAGAACTGAGGCTTAACTATTCGAAAGGAGGTCGCCTCGGAATATCAGGTTCCATCATTCCCTGGCCGGTGACGCATGCCGGCCTCCGTATGGATGTCGCAGATGGGCCGGAGGCCGGGACGGCGGAGATGCTCTATAGTCCTCGACTGAGGGAAGCAGTCTGCGGCATCCATCGGAAGGCATCGGGGCGGATCCTCGAGGTCTCGTTCGATAGCAAGCGTCTTCCTTATCTGGGCCTGTGGCTTTGCTACGGCGGCTGGCCCGGCGATGGCGAAGCGCCTCTGCAATATGCGGTGGCGCTCGAGCCTACGACTTCGCCTTGTAATACGCTTGCCAAAGCGCAACAAGCCAAGGCGGCCATCTCACTCAAGGCAGGCGAGACGTACGACTGGGAGATCCGGTTCGGCGTGAAGGAGACGCACGCTGTTGGACCCGCTTTCCCGGGCGCGATCCATGCCCAAGGTAGTTGAGAACCGCCGGCTGACAGTAACTCGATGAACGCTCGCTCGCGTAGGGGACTTTGCCTCAATCGAGCGCAAGAGAGGAAGGGAACGAAATTGTGGAAACCCTCAGAGAGAAACACGCTCTCTCAGCGCCGCCCCCGCCATCGAGTCCTCTCCCCGAACTTTCTGCTCGATCTCTCCGGCGCCTCTTCTGAAAGCAAACCAGCTATTGCCTTGAGACGATCCGCCGCACGTCCTTCAAGAGCACGAAGAGATGCATCGGGTCCGAAGGGGAGGGGATGAAATCGAATTTCAGATAGAAACGCCGCGCCTCTTCGTCCCTCGCATGCACTGCGAAAGCAGGTATGCCGGCAATATCGGCCGCCTGCAGCGGGCGCAGGATCGCGTCCTTTAAAAGCGCCTTGCCCACGCCTTGGCCCTGCCAGCGGTGATCCGCTGCCAGGCACGCAAGCAGCATTATTGGAACCGGATGACGCGCCAGCCTCTTAGTCAGGCGTTCACGTGCTTCCTCGCGCATCACGTGCCCTACGGCAAGCGTGTGATAGCCGATGACGGCGTCGCCCACGAGCCCGACATAGGTCTGCGCTGCGCCCGCCTGCTGATTTTGCCCACGCATAGCGCAGCAGATAGCGGTTCAGTTCTTCCCTGCCGCAGTCAAAGCTCTCAATTGAGTGATCGGCGCGCAGCTTTTCAACGCGACGAGCTCGTTCAATGTTGCGGTCCGCCGTCAAAGAATTCCGGTTCTTTCAGAAGCCGCTCAAGGTGGGGCAGGGGGCGAGGAGGGGCGTCAAGCGCCGCCAGAAATGCCTTCCACTGCGAGGCGCTAAGACCAAACGACCGCCGGTCGGCAAGGGTTTCATCGGCCCGCGCCAAAGCACTTTCCAGCACGAACTCGCTCACCGAAGGATGCGCTACGGCCGCAGCAGCCTGCAAGGCACGCTTCGCATGGCGGGTAAGCCGCAAATCAAGCTTCTCGGTACGCGTGGCGTGTGATGGCATGATAGTACGTTTATTTGGGCGTGCCGTGTCTGCCCGACGATGTCAAGACAACGCAGAACGCGCCGAGGGCTTCTAGGCCACTAACTGTTTCATCGGTTCATTTCGAGAGGTATTGCCGCAAAAATTCGACAGTCGCATAGAATTCGAAGTCCTGGTTTGCCTTCTTTTGAAAGCCGTGGCCTTCATCTTTTGCCATTACGTACCAAACGACTGTTCCTTGTCTTTTTAGTGCCGCAACGATCTGGTCGCTCTCGGTCACTGGCACACGCGGATCGTTTTTTCCCGCTACTACCATCATCGGTTTCTTGATCTTTTCAACATTGTTCATCGGTGCGATCTTTTCCAGAAATTCTCGCATTTTGGGGTCACGCTCGTCTCCATACTCGACCCGTCGCAAATCGCGACGATATGCCTCCGTGTTTTCCAGAAAAGTAACCAGGTTGGACGGCCCTACGACATCGATCGAGCAACAGATCCGTTCGCTATAAAAGGTCGAAACCGCCAGCGTCATATGGCCACCATAGCTTCCGCCAGTCACCGCAATCCGGCCCGCGTCTAAATCCGGCTGCGTGGCGATCCAGTCGATCAGCGCGTTAACGTCCTTGTAGCTTCCCTGTCGCAAAAAGCCGTTGTCCAGTTTCGTGAAGGCCTTGCCATATCCCGTTGACCCTCGTACATTCGGTTGCAGGATGGCTATGCCGAGCTCGTTTAGGAAATAGTTGTCTGAGCCAAGAAACCCAGGCCGCGATTGTCCCTCCGGCCCCCCATGAATTTCGATCAGGACAGGCCGCTTCCCCCGGAACTTCGCCGGTGGACGGAAGAGGAAACCCGATATGGTCCTCTGATCAAATGTCCTCCATCGGACCAGCTCGGCGTCATGAAGTCCGGAAGTATTCACTGCTGTCTCGCTAGTTGTCCAGCGCTCTACTTTTCCAGTACTCATGTCCAGCGAATAGCAGTCACCGGGATCTTTCGCTGTGGTCAATCCGAAGCCCAGATCCCGGTTGTTGCGGTGCCAGATTAGTCCTCCCATCACCCCGACGGGCAGTGTCGGCACTGGCTGTTCCTTTCGGGTCACCACATCTATCAGGTGCAGTTTACTGACCCCGTCTTCGTTGCTCAAATATGCGATCCACTTGCCATCCCAGGATTGCGCGAATTCGTCCACGTCCCACGAGAGATCTGGCGTCAAAAGCTCCATCTTCTTGCTCGACAAGTCGATATAGGCCAACCGTTGGAATTCCGAGTCCTTGTCTGTCGTAACGTAAACGCCCTTTCCATCCCGGCTGAATCGAGCGCTGCCGTAGGCAACCTGCACGTCCCTTTTCCGGGGCGTCAACTCGGTTTTCTCACCACTGGTGGTATCCACGAGCCAGAGATAAGTTTCGTTGATGGAAATCCCTTCCATAAGAAGAATCTTCTTGTCATCCGGCGACCAGCCCTGCGGCTCCCATCCGCCGCCGCTCAGTTGCAGCAGCATGTGGTCTGTTTTGGGGTCGGATGGGTCCATCACCCAGAGATCAGTGTCTTGGTTGTTGCGGCGCGTCGAAACGTATGCAATTCGGTCACCGCCCGTCGACCATCGCTCCGACGTGTTGCGCGACTTTCCGTCTGTCAGGAGTGTGCTCTCACCTGCAACCAGGTCGTAGCGGAAGAACTGGTACCATTCGCCTCCACCAACGTCCTTTGTGTAGAGGACGTAGTCCCCTCCCTTCGGGTGAAACGACCCGCCATACACTGGTTCCGGGAAAAACGTGAGTTGACGCCGTGCGCCTTGCGGCATGGCTACAATGTGCGCTTGATAGGTGTTTGCGAAGCGAGTGCCAATGATCATCTCGCGCCGCGTTGGATGCCAGTCGGTCTGAAATGCGTCACGATTCTCCGTGTATCGCCCCACGGTTTCTGAGAGCGACGCCGGGATCTTCGGCACGCCTTCGACGACCAGATTCTCGCCGGGAGCGACTGTACTTTCCTGAGCCGTTGACAAACATCCAGCCGCGAAAAAGATTACCGCCATAAGAATATATCGCTTCATAGACGCACCTTTGTTTTCACACTTCTGAATCCCTTCCTTTACCGAACGGCTAAATCAGGCTTTCCCCGCGCAGGATATTATCATCACGACCGTGAATTCGGGAAAACGAGCGAGAAGTCGGCTTGGAGGCCGTCACCCGTAATGTCTCTCCCGTTCCGAGGTCGTCGTTCACCGCTTGTCTGAGTTTCTGCTTGCAGCCGAGATACCGCTCAGTTGTCTGGTCAAGTCTCTCCGCCGGCCAGATGGCATAACCTTGAGCAGATACGTCGCACCTCCCAACGGGGATCCGAGCGACTGCGTGGCCGTTGCGAGATTGCGTTTGTGGGATTCCTGAATCTTCCTCTCGCATGGCCGCGGCGATCATGACGAAGGGGGAACCGCAGTCGTCCGCAAATTCACGACCGCCTCTGAAAGACCGTAATCTGCCTTGGGTCGGGCAGCCCGATGGGCTTCAGCCATGACTCCTTCGCGAGCGTGCATGTGCAAGGCCCGAGCGTACAGATCTTGATCGGTCTACTTGTACTGTCCTTTCGCAGCCTGTCCAGCACATTGGCGAGGACCGAGCCGGTGAAGGGGGAATACAAATAGAACACGGTACCTCTGGACAGATCTGCCGCCCTCGCGTCCTCGCGAATGAACCGGACACGGCTTAGACGGAGGCTTTGAGCGCATTTCTGCGCACTTGCAACGTAGGCAGCCTCCACCTCGATACCAAAGCTCCGGGCTCCAGTCAGCATGGATGTCAACAGCGCCACGTGCCCCAATCCGGAGCCCAGGTCGACAAATACGTCGCTTTTAGAAAGAGCGCTGGCCATTATCAGATGGAGAATATGGCGCACAGGTGTGGGTTGATAAAACAGCATCTCGGGCACGGGATGAAGACGTGGCCCGCTCGGTTCTCGGAGTCGGAGAACACCGCTCACGACCTCATCCCCGTGGTCATAGCCTAAGCCGGGAGCTGTTTCTACCCGCGTATCTGAAGCTTGGATCCAAAGCAGCAGTTTGTGCGGCGGCGCGCCGCACACAATCTCAGAGCGGATGGATTCGTACAGTACTGTGTTAACGGCCTCGAGCCTAGCCTGGAGTGCCCTAACAGGGTTAGGAATCTGGCTATGCCCATCCCTCATGAACTCCTCTGCCTGGAAATCGCCAAGTCTGGTATCGAGGTCGTCTAGTGCGTCCAGGCGCTCTCGTAGTTGCGCCGGCTCGAAAAGGGACGAATCAGTTCCGAGGTCCCAACGGAAGTTCTGCAGGTACTGACTCAACACTGGATTCCATCCTGACGAGAACAATTCGCCGGGTCGGGCGGTTGTCATACTTTCAATGGTCGGCCCATTGTTGTCCGCTACATTTGGCCTGACATCACCCCGCGTTCCGCAAAATGGCAGCAGGCATTTTCTGACGATGATGGAAAGACGTGGGAAACGAACTGGATCATGGAGTTCCGCCGACTTGATTCAATCAACTCCTCAAGGGATCATAGATCGAACCGTGCGCCTAGCTGACTGCAGTCCACGGGTTCGCCTCGTGGCCTTAATCGTCTAGTCTTACGATTGCCACTTCAGATAGGTAGTCCTTAATCCTCGAGGATCATGTGTTTCGTGTAGATGTGGATAATCTCCAGTCGTACTTTGATTTCGACTCCAAGCGGAAGATTGATCTCCAGAAGTTGGACAAGCTTGTGAGAGCGTCGGCGCCCGGGCTTAAGCGGTACTTCCATCGCGGAACCCCGCCGGGTGAACCGGGGATGCGCTTCAAAATGATTGGATACGGAAGATTTCACCGTCCCGCGCGATCCGGCAAGATCGTGGAATGGCCAGTTGTAGGCGTTGCGCTTCAAAAGAGCTACATCAGCGTCTACCTGTCCGTAGAAAAAGATGGTCTGCCGCTGCTTCGGTCGTATTCAGGCAAGCTGGGCGAAATAAGAAGTGGGCATGATAACTTCAGCTTCGAGAGGTATGAGGACTTGATGACGCCGGTAGTGTCCTCCCTATTCGCCGAAGCTGAAAAGATATTCAAAGCATCTTTCGATGATCGAAACTTGGGAGTAATTTGCACAAAGGTGCCCCCCCATAAGTGAAATTTAAGAATCAAAGGCCGCTGGGATCAGCGAACTGGCTTCCTCAGCTTTTGCTCGTGGTGGCTCTTTAGGCCTTCGCGTAATTTTCTTGAGCAAGGAATCATATCGGCTGCAAATCTGTGTGTCAGGTGCTGGGTATCCGAGAATTCGCAGCATCGCGACAACCTGGCCTTTGTGGTGAAAGGCATGAGTGATGACGTGCAATAGGATAAAAGCACGGCTTCGGAGTTCACCACCCCAAGAAAACACGCGACACGGGTGGCGCTACAGGAACGCTTTAGTGAAGCTCGGGAACAATTCGTGGACTGTTAATGGACCATGGGTCCTGGTGTCTTATTTTCGGTCATCTGAAGCGCTACCAACAAAAGGACTGATCCTGCATTCATGGAACTCGCGTGGCAGGCATGACATTTCGCCAGCGTCGCGACAACGGACAGCCCACTCAAGCAGGCTCCGGTACTGGTCGAAACTAGCAATGTTGCCCAGCCACTCCGTGCCCGATGAAGTCGTGATCACGACCACGTTCGGCACATCACATGGCCCAACGCAGCCACTGACGGTCAATTGCACTCGCTTCAGCAATCCCCGTTTCCGCCAGCCATTCCACCGGAACTTCAGGAAGGCCACGTTCGACATTGCCGCAGCAGCAGCCCCGGCAGATCGTAATTTGCCCGACCACAAGGCGCTTCGTTTTCAACGGACAATCTCGATCGTCGTTCACAGTGCCTGATCCGTCCTTGCCTCTAAAAGCCGCTCAATCCAAAATGCCGTAGAGCTCGTTTAGATCAAACAGTCCCTGCGACTTGCCAGACCACAAAACGAAAGCGACGATCAAAATCCCCAGCACAACGGCAAGTGAGACCGCCCAAGCAAGCCCTTTTCGATTCTGGATGAAATGAGCAAAATGCATACGCACCGCTCAAAGTTCTTGCCGCAACTCCGGGGCTCATTGCCCCGGCCCGGAACTCCGAGGCAACAATCTCGTAGAATTAAGGATGAAGGTCAACTCTGACGTCACGTGAATAAAAGCGGCCAAGAGCGGATTGAGAAAACCGAATGCTGCCATTCCGACTCCTACGCTGTCCACGACCAACGTGCCGACAAAGTTTTGCATGATAATTCCGCGACAGCGGCGAGCAACCGTCAGAGTTTCGACCAATTTCGAGAGATCGCTTCCGATCAAGATCACATCTGCGCTTTCGCGAGCCACATCGGTACCCGATCCCATAGCGATGCCGACATTGGCCTCTACGAGCGCAGGAGCGTCGTTTATGCCGTCACCGACCATCGCGACATTACGCCCTTTGCTCCGCAGTTCAGTCACCCACTTTGCTTTCTGCTCCGGTAGCAGTCCTCCCACCGCTTCGTCCACCCCGAGGCCGCGGCCCACGGATGAAGTTGCCGCTTGTGTGTCGCCACTCAATAGAACAGTCTTCAGACCCATTTGCCGCATCGCCGCAATTGCGTTCTTGGCTTCTGGACGCAAGACATCTGCAATTCGGATGCTCCCGAGAACTTGTCCGGCGCGCGCGACGTAGACTTCCGACGCCCCGTCTGCACCGTTACTACTTGCGGGCAAACCCCTCGTCATGCCGTGCTCTACAAGGAGCGCCATGCTCCCGACAAGAATCTGATCACCGTTGTAGCTGACAATGACTCCTCTTCCGGGTGTATACGAGAATTCGTCGGGCTCGACGAGCGGAATGGCGAGTTCCGTCGCTCGGGCCACAACGGCTTTGGCGAGAGGATGTTCGGACTTACGCTCAGCAATGCTGGCGGCGGCAATGATCTCTTGTTCCCCAAAGCCATTTGCCGAAACGACTTCACGAATCTGTGGCGTGCCGAAAGTGAGCGTGCCGGTTTTATCCAAAAGCACGGTGTCGACGGCGGCCAAGGCTTCCAGGTAGAGGCCGCCTTTGATGATGGCCCCCTGATGCGCCGCTCGGCCGATTGCGCCGAGGATTGCAAGAGGAGTTCCGGCCGCAATGCCGCAGGCTCCGGCAACGATTACGACTGAAATGGTCGACCTGACATTGTGAGTGATGATGAAGGTCAGAATTGCCGCGCCAAGGGCAAAATAGACAAGGTAACCCGCGAGGCGATCCGCAGTCTTCTGGATGGGAGCCCGTGACTTTTCCGCTCGTTCTACGGCCTCAATGATTCTTCCGAATGTTGTGTCGCGGCCGAGTCTCTGCGCTGCGATTTCGAGCGCCCCCGATTGATTGATGGTTCCGGCATAGACCGCATCTCCCGATGCCTTTTCAACGGGCATGGCTTCGCCGGTGATCGCGGCTTGTTCGACAAACGACTGACCGGCAAGCACAACGCCGTCCACCGGGATGTGCCCACCCGGTTTCACGATGACTGTTTCCCCAACTTGAACTTGGTCAGCCGGTACTTCAATCACCTGATCATTGCGGCGGAGTAGGACTGTCCTGGGGAGAAAATCGAGAAGACTCTGGATCGCTCTCCGGCCCCTGCCAACTGTGAGACCCTCCAAGACCTCGGCGGCGAGAACGAAGCCAGTAATGACCAGAGCGGTGAAGAACTCTCCAATCGCCAAAGCCGAAAGAAGAGCGATGGTCATCGAGAGTTCCATCGTCATCTTTCGTTCGACGATGTTCTCGAAGGCTTCCTTGAAAATTGGAAATCCGCCGATCAGGGTAGCCGCGATACCGATTACGCTGATGTGCGGAAACGGCTCCCAAAGTCGAAACCAGACTGCAGCCGCAGCCAAACCTACGAAGGCGATACGGATGAGTTCCGTCCACTCGACACCGTGCCCGTGTTCGTGCTCTTCGTGCTCGGCACCGGGGTCAGGCTTCTTTATCTGGGGAGAAGTTTGCTTTCTTTCCAGTTGGGGACCGGGCGCCGACGGATTTGTGATCAAGGGCGAGGAACTCATGTCGAGATTTCTTCCCTTCTCCGATATCGGTTACTTCAGGTACGACTTCACCATGTCGATCACTTCGTCAGCAGCCACTACCTGCCGCGAAGTCGGTTTCTGCTTTCCATTGAGCACGTGGCTCCGAATGTGTCCTTCCAAAAGCTCCGCCATCAGGCTGTTCATGGCACCCCTGGCTGCGCTCATCACTTGCAGAACTTCCGCGCAGTCACGCTCTTCCTCCAGCGTTCGCACCAGGGCTTCCACCTGTCCCTGAATGCGTTTAGCCCTTAGGACCAGTTTCTGTTTGTTGTCGATTGTGTGGCTCATATTTGTTCAAACACGACTCTTTCATATTACCATACCTGGTATGGTATATTGTGTCCGCCTGCTGTAACGCAACTTTTGGCCTTTGCGCACTGAGGGAGGAGCAGCACGTCGTTCGGACAAGTCGTCAGCGCGATGCCGAACCGTGTGATGCAAGTGGCAGCCAAGTTAAGTTTCTGACTCCAGCAAAGTGCAAGAGGTATCCTCGGACGCGCCACATCGCCATTTTCGAGATCTCTTGATTTCTAAGCCGAATCAGGTTTTCAAGTCCATGATCACTTTACTTCAGGTACGCTCGGACCAGGCCGATAAGATCTTCCGCCAACTCTGCCGAGGGCATCTTGTTTTTCTCTTCAGTCAACATATGCAGACGGATGTGGTCTTCGAGAACCTCGGCCATGAGACTGTTGATCCCTCCACGAACGTTGGCCAAGAGCATCAAGACATCTGCACAGTCGTCGTCCGTCGTCAACGAACGTTCGATGGAGTCAACCTGCCCACGAATCCGCTTAATGCGAGCGATCAGCTTCTGCTTTTCTTTTTCAAGATGCGACATTTTTGTCTTTGCCTATATGCTAGGGGGATATGATATAAGAATTGAGCCGAGAATCCCCATGGGACTCAACGGAAGAATTATAGAAGCACTCTGGCGAGGGAGGTTCCTTCGCACTGACTATGCCTTGTCGTTCAATACTATTGCAATCACCTTACTAGGCATTTGAGACCGGCCTGTGCCTGGCTCCAATCCGCAAATCGGATAATGCCAAGGCGTCCCGGCGTCCTTACGCGGCGGCGGTCAAGCCCCACTTGTTCTGCAGACGGCGTTCCATCCCTTTGAAGACGACACCGTCGACGATGTAACCGATGGCGACGATCAGGATCATGACGGCGATGACGGCGCTCATGTCGTTGAGGTCGCGGCCCATCATCAAGACCTGACCGAGACCGAGGCTGAGGTAGAGCATCTCAGCGGTGATCAGCGAGCGCCAGGCGAAGGCCCAGCCTTGCTTCAATCCGGAGACGATGAAGGGCAGGCTGGCCGGGAGGAGCACGTACCAGAACAGCTTGAATCCCGTGGCTCCAAGATTGCGTCCGGCCTGGCCGAAGATTTTCGGCATTTGCTTGCGGCCGTCTTCCATGGCCAGAGTCACAGAGAGCAGCGAGCCCATAATCACGACGAACAAGATTGCGTTCTGGTTCAAACCAAACCAGAGCAGGGCGAGCGGCCACCAGCAAATGCTGGGCAAGCTTTGCAGGCTAACGAGCAATCCCCCCATGGTCTCTTCGAGAAACGTGTTGCTCGCAACACCGAGGCCAAGAACCATGCCAAGTCCGACGGAGATGCCGTAGCCGATGAGGACGCGTTGCATGCTCACACGGATGGCGATCCAGTAGGTGTGATCGTTGAATCCTGCAAACAGAGCTTCCGCCACGCCCCAGGGGGTGGGAAACAGGTATGGCGGCCAGATTTTCAGTTCGGCCAAGAGGGTCCACAGGCCGAAGAGACAGCCGTAAAAGATCAGGTAGTGAGCGGCGCGTTTCATGCTTCGGCTCTCGGGTCCACACTTGGTTTGACGCCCGCGTTGTACTCCACTTCAAGGGCGCTGTTGATTTCGTCGCGCAACTCATCCAACACCTGGCGAGCAGCGCGAGCGACGTCGGGGTCTTCCAGATGCCGCGGGCGCGGCAGATCCACAGGAAATTCGCTTTTTACCCGTCCCGGACGGAACGTCAGCAGAATCACGCGATTGCCCAACCGGACCGCCTCGCGTACGTTATGGGTGACGAAAATGATGGTGCGCCCGGTTTCGCTCCAGATGCGTTCCAACTCGTCGTGTAACAGGTCGCGAGTCTGAGCATCGAGAGCGGCGAAGGGTTCGTCCATCAGGAGGACGTCGGGTTCGGTGGCGAGAGCCCGAGCGATAGCGACGCGTTGGCGCATGCCGCCGGAAAGCTGATGGATGTAGCTTTTCTCGAACTTGGACAGGTGGACCAGTCGCAGATAGTAGCGGGTCTTCTCTTCCCTCTCCGCTTTGTTGAGACCCTTCATCTTCATCCCGAATTCGATGTTCTGGCCCACCGCCAGCCAAGGAAACAGGCCATGCTCCTGAAAGATTAGGATGCGGTCGGTACCAGGACCCTGCACCGACTTGCCATCGACCAGCACCTCACCTGAAGTTTGCCGATGGAGTCCAGCGATCAAATGGAGCAGGGTGGACTTGCCGCAACCGGATGGCCCGACAATGCAGACGAACTCCCCGGTCTGCACTTGAAGATTGATGTGGTCCAGAGCCAGCAACCGTTCCCCGCTTTCGGTGCGGTAACTCAGGCAGATCTCGCTCAGTTCGACCTTGGCCACTGCCGGCGCAATTGCACGGCGGCCCGCCGAAACTGGGGCGACTCTGCCTCGGGCACTACCTAATCGCGTAGGGGCGAGCGGCTCCGGGGAAATCGGAAATCGAGCCGGAAGATTCTGCGCGTTTGCGTTCATTGGATAAGCTTCTTTCCTTTTTCCGAGAGAACTTGGTTGAGCAGCGACAGGTCATAGAGACCAGAGAGATCGGGCATTTGCCGACCGAGAAAACCGTCTTCGAAGGCCTGCTGTGCTGCGGTGGTGAGCGCCCTATGCAGCGGGTCGTATGTGACCTGCATGCGAGAGAAGGCCTCGTCGAGAACCGCCGGGGGGAGGGCCCTGCTGGTTTCGGCTTGAATCTGTTGGTTCAAGAGCTTCTTGGCTTCCGCGGGGTGGCTGTTGATCCAATCGGTCAGCTCGACGTTGGCGCGAATCCAGTTCTTCACCAGATCCGAGTGAGCTTTGAGAAATTTGGTGTTCACGACGAGCAGGGCGATAACAAATTGTCCGTTTGGCCACAAAGTGCGCTCGTCCACGAACAGGCGGCCGTTGCCTTCGTGGATCAGGCGCGTTGCCCAGGGTTCTGGAGCCCATGCGGCATCCAGATCTTTCTTGAGGAACAGCGTCAACTGGTCAGGATTCGTCATGGGGACGATCTGCACGTCGCCGCCTTTTTCGTTGGTCTTCATCCCATGATTCTTGAGCCAATTGCGCAGAGCCACGTCCTGCGTATTGCCGAATTGGGGCGAGGCCACTCGCTTGCCGTGGAAATCCTCAGGCTTCTGAATGCCGGAATCGCTGCGCACAATCAAGGAGGCGCCGCCGCTAGCCGCGCCGGACACGACGCGCAGGGCTTCGCCATTAGAGCGGACGTAGCCGTTGATCGCAGGGTTCGGGCCAACGTAGGTCATGTCAATCGCCCCGGCAAAGAGAGCTTCGATCGCGGAAGGTCCAGCGTTGAAGCCGGTCCACTGGACTTTGACTTGCGGCCCCATGACCTTATCGAACCAGCCGTTGGCCTTGCCCACCATGGCCTGCGCGTGAGTAATGTTAGGGAATGCGCCTACACGGATTGTGTTGGCAGTTCCCTGAGCCCATCCAGGGACCACCGTTCCCAGCCACAGCCCAAGTGCAACCGCGATTCGCTTAATCACTCTTGGGGCCTCCGACCACCATCGGAAGAAGGCTGGCGGAATCTTTCTTCTGGTTGGTCTCCTTCTGGTTCTTCAAGCGCTTGCTGGAATTGGCTCGCGGGTTGTGACCGACGATCAAGTCGGCCAAAGTGGTGCTGTCGAGGATGCGTGCCGCCGCGTCGCGAACGTCGAGAAGCACCTTGTAGAGAGCGCGGTGCGGCAAGTCGCGGTCCATCAGTTCGCGCAACTGCTCGGCGTCGCCGAAAGGGGCCAGCGGGCCGTCAATGAGGCGAATGATCTCGCTGAGAGGAATCTCGGCTGGGTCGCGGCGCAACTGGTAACCTCCCTTTGCTCCGCGAACACTCTCGACCATACGGGCATTCTTGAGCTCAAGCAGGATCAATTCCAGGAACTTCTCCGGGAGTGCCTCTTCATAAGCAACGTTTCGGACCTTGATGGCGCCCTGATGATGATGTCGGGCTAGCATCATCATGGCCTGCAGAGCGTAGAGTCCTTTTTGCGAGATCTTCATTCGTTCGTATTATGCGATAAACCCCATGTACATTATTGACATTATTATCATAAGATGGTATCGCAGGCCAACTTCCAATTCCCAATCGGCCAGTTCCGCTGCTAACTCCAGCTAACTCATACACTTACGCGCGCGCCGGTTAGCGCCGAATCGGGCCGATGTGCAGAAGATTGCACTTTGCACCCACCAGAAAATCACCTGCAACGCCCGGCCGACGAACCTAGCTGTTTGGAGATTTTGCGCAGTAAGTGGCTGTCAATCGAATTAAAAGATGCTTTGTCTAGTACCTCTATTGGGTTTATAGTATAGTGCAAATTGCTTTGGATGACGGCTCGTACTAAAGAAATTGACGGTCGCGACGATGGCGGAGTTCCTCGAAAAAACGTGGTTTGTCTGGTGGACATTTGCAGCTCTCGTAATTCTGAGGTGGTTTCACGTCATCTCTTCAAGTCGCGACCCTGAGGGTGAGCTCCAGCGTGGGGAGGGGGACGGCTCCGGTTCTCGCCAGCTGAGTTCCTCACGGTCCTGACCCGTCAGGACAAGGGACGCACTTGCTACCGCCGGTCTCTCGTGTGTGAGTCTTACTGTTCGCATTTTCCGATGAATCCTTCCGTCGTCAGTTTCTTTGAGGTTTGCAAATCGACCTCGCTCCAGCGGTTTAATTCACAAATTCATAGAGCTGTTGTTTGTCTGTCATGTTGCCGTAATAGGCGGCTGGTAGGGTACAGCGTTGGAGGAAATATGAACTACCTTTTCGCCAAACAAATCTCCCGCATTACCATCTTTCAAATTACGCTGACCATGGCGTTATCCGCTTGGGCGCAGAACGTCCGCCGGGTTACGACTTTCGCGACCGGAACCGCCGTCAATGCAACGGGACCCGACTCCATCACTTTGAACAGAAATTCCCTGTGGGTGAGCTACACCAACGGGGCTGACAGCACAGGCCTCAGCGGCAGCAGCACAATCGTGCAGTACAAGTTGAACGGCGAGGTACGCCGCACCTATTCCATCACGGGTTCCGTCGACGGCCTTAAAGTTGATCCGAGAACCGGACTTGTGTGGGCGCTGCAGAATCAGGACGGCAATTCGACCCTGAGCCCGATTAATCCGAAAGCGCACACCGTCTCCGGCCCAATTGCCTACGCTGTCACATCGGCTACGCAAGGCTACGACGATGTCGTTTTCCGCGGCGATCAGGTATTCCTGAGCTATACCAATCCATTGGCTCCCACGGATCCGACCATTCAGTTGCTTCAGAACGGGTCGGACCCTCTGGTCGTCACTCCCGTCTTAACGATGGGCGCAACCGGTACCAACTTGGCGACCGGACAGCCGAACCAGCCCACTACCGACAGCGACCCCGACTCTCTGAAACTGACGCCCGACGGAGACTGTAACCGGTCGCATTCTTTTCCTTTCACCTTTTGAACGAATCTTCCGGCAGTTCTCGCAGATTTCTCTCGGCTTGCGAACTTGGCAGTTAGTGCCCGCTGAGCGGGAGCGGGATAGGATACATGC
>Ga0307476_10000056_pt1 | contig 120386 bp, 88 predicted proteins | sample atmos_gasesECM2C_2_FD_203314 | JGI IMG/M metagenome (GOLD analysis project Ga0307476, IMG submission 203314) | Hardwood forest soil microbial communities from Morgan-Monroe State Forest, Indiana, United States - atmos_gasesECM2C_05 | ecosystem: Environmental > Terrestrial > Soil > Temperate... | reverse complement strand
ATTGCCTACCCCAAAGAAACCTGCGCGTGCCGTCGGTGCACCAGCCACGTTCGCGTCTTCCGAGAAGCGAAATCCAATAGTCTGTCTGTTGCTCGCGGTGGTGACGCTCGCGCTGTACAACCCGGTCAATCGCCATCCCTTTGCCAACTATGACGATGACCGCTACGTCGTCAACAATCCGCACGTCGGTCAGGGGCTGACCGCCGATACTTTCAAGTGGGCGCTCACGTCGACCGAGCAGGCGAACTGGCATCCGCTGACCTGGATGTCGCACGCCCTCGATTGTTCGCTATTCCGGCTGAATCCCGTCGGGCACCATTTCACTAGCGTCCTGCTGCATGCCGGGAACGTGGTGCTGGTCTTTCTGCTGCTGATGTGGGGCACGCGGCGGCTTGGGCCCAGCCTGTTCGTGGCCGCGCTGTTTGCGATTCATCCAATCAATGTGGAGTCGGTGGCCTGGGTGGCCGAGCGCAAGAATGTACTGTGCACGACATTTTTTTTGCTCACGCTCTGGGCCTACGGATGGTATGCGCGAAAGCCCGGCTGGGAGCGGTATTTGGCGGTTGCGGCGCTGTTTGCCGCGGGGCTGGCATCGAAGCCAATGGTGATCACGCTTCCGTTTATTCTGTTGCTGCTCGACTACTGGCCCCTAGGGCGAGTGCGCAGCGCGAAAACGGAAGCTGGCGAGAGCCTGCCCACCTTTTCGTGGTCACGTCTTGTGGTTGAAAAACTTCCGCTGCTCGCGCTTTCCGCTGCCAGCGCTGTGATCACAATGCAGGCGCAACAAGCCGGAGGAGCCATCCGAACTACCGCCGAAGTTTCATTCGGAGCTCGCGTCGCGACTGCGATCTGGGCTTACGCGATGTACCTGTGGAAGATGGTCTGGCCGGCGCATCTGGCGCCCATGTATCCGCATCCCGGAGATTCGCTGGCGGCCTGGCAAGTAATTGCCGCGGCTGCTTTGCTAATTGCGGTGACCACAATCGTGTGGCGATTCCGGACTCGCCGCTACTTGCTCGTAGGCTGGTTGTGGTTTCTGGGAACGCTGGTTCCAGTGATTGGCCTGGTGCAAGTGGGAGAGGCCGCCATGGCCGACCGTTATGCCTACATTCCGCTGATCGGAATTTTCGTGATGATTGCATTCGGCATCGCCGACTGGGCAGAAGAAAAGAAAATCGGCCTTTGGCCTGCAATTGCGGCGGCGGCAGTCCTTATTGCTCTCGCGTCGACTACGCATCGCCAAATCGGATACTGGCAGAGCAACGTTGATCTCTGGTCGCACACACTCGCGGTCACGGAAGACAATTTTGTTGCAGAAAATAATCTGGGCGGAGCGCTGATTCTTGAAGGTAAGGAAGATGAAGCGCACGCGCACTTCGAAGCGGCCGCGCGCATCAATCCGAGAGATCCCATGAGCCGCAGCAATCTCGGAATTTACTTACAGCACCACAACCAGATGCGCGAGGCGGTGTCTGAGTACGAGACCGCGGTCGAGCTGACTTCAGATCCTGGCCTGTCGGCGCAAACCTATGCCAACCTGGGTGCAGCCCAGCGCGCTTTGGGAGAAGACGAGCTAGCACAAAAAAGCTTTGAGCAGTCGCTGCGTTTCAATCCCACTCAGTTCAACGCCTGGCGCGGCCTCGGATTGCTGGCGGAGAAGCAAGGCAAACTCGATGAGGCGGTCAGCGATCTCTCGAGATCGGTGGAGTTGCAGCCCTCGGCCCAGGGATATGTGGAACTCGGCCACGCCCAAGAGCAGGCCGGCCATGCCCCGGAAGCATTGGATGCTTACCTGCAAGCTCTCAAAATCTCTCCTGACTTTGTCGAAGCTCAGCAAGCCGCTGAAGCGCTTCGGCGACAGAAAAAATAAACTGCACGAAGCCTTTTCGAGCAGAGCTGCCTCGGCAAGGCCGTCGTACAGTTCATTTTCGAATGGATACGATACGTTATTTCGCGCCGATGTCCACTGTGGCACGCGTCATATCCCACTCCTCGCGAAGGGTGCAACCAGTCGCGGTCTTGTCATACGCGATCGTGAAGTTCTCAACGGACGATGGCGGCGCGGACATCTTCATGTCGATGCGGGCGAGTTCATCCTTTTCGTAAGTATAGGGAATGCCCCATATTGGCTTTCCGTTTTCGGCGGTCTTCTTGTTGATGATGAGAGTCCACTTTTCTGCGGTCGGCAGAACAAACAATGTGTAGCTGCCAGCGGGCACCTTCGTTCCACCAACCACGATGTCAGCGCTCGTCACGAAAGTCGTCGCCGAGTTGGCGCCGTTGCGCCAGACTTTGCCGTAAGGGTCATGATCGCCGACCATCTTGCGGCCTTTCAGTCGCGGGCTGGAATAGTCAGTCTTAATAGTCTTGCCCATGCCAAGGTCGCAGGATGCCGACGCCGCAGGACTGGCCTGCGCCGAAGCGAACAGGGTAAGGGTGAAAATCGCGAACACAAGTAGGGCGATTCGTTTTTGCATGTCTCTCCTTTTGAAATACAGAAGTTCGGATACTGGATGCCAAGGTTTTGACGCGTAAGCGACGAATAAGTCAGCGGCCCAGCCATTATGCGCCACGCCCGTGTGCAGTTACAATCGTCCCATGCCGGTATTCGAAGAAAAACAGGAAGAACTGGAACACTACGAAACCATGATGGGCGTGCCCCGCGGCCGTCTCGCCGTCACCATGGATACGATCACAGACGCCATGGCGCTGGTCGGCCAGCACGGCGTCTATTGCCAGAGCCAGCGCTGGCCCGGCAAGCCGGTGATGGATATTCAAATCATCATGAAGAGCCTGACCGACGCGAAAGAACTGATCCAGAGCGTGATGGAAGAACTGAAAAAATCGGCGTGAGCTCTGTGTCTTCTGGTAAACGTCTTCAGGGCTTGACCGAGATCATCACGACGCCGTGCGATGCAACCGTTGCCGAGAAGCTCCCGCTGAACTTTCCGAGATCCTTGTGCAACCACAAGTCGCGCACCGCTGCGCTGACTCCGATGGGATAGCCGAGATCCTCCCAGTTCGCCGTGATCGGTTGTTCTGTCCCGCCGCGATTCAGCAGGATCACTGCGCGGCTGCCGTCTTTCATTTGTTTCGCCCAAACTTCCAGGTCCCCGTTTTTCGCAACCCGTTCGCCTTCGCGTCCCAGCGTGTCCTGGTTCACCGCAATCACTTCCTTATTCGTGAGAATGTCGTGAATCTCAGGCCGCATGTCGCGCAGGTCATTGCCCGCCATGAGCGGCGCTGCTAGCAGCGCCCACAAACTGAAATGCGAGCGGTATTCCACATCGGTCATTCCCCCGTTGCCAACTTCCAGCATGTCTGGATCGTTCCAATGCCCCGGCCCCGCGTAAGATTGCAAGCCGACCTGCTGATCGATAATCGACATCACGCCATTCGAGCAGCAACTGCCGTCAGGCCACTTCTGCGATCCGCCCCATCGATCCTGGATATCGCCGGTCGTTCGCCAGAGATTGCCGCCAACTTCCTTGCCCCACAGCCAGGGCTTGGCGGTGCCCCACTCGCAAATACTCAGTACAATCGGGCGACCCGAGGCGTCGAGAGCCGCGCGCATGTTGGCGTACGAAGCCTTCGCATCCTGCGAGGTCGCGTTGCACCAGTCGTACTTTAAATAGTCGATGCCCCACGCCGCGTATTGCAGCGCATCCTGATATTCGTGACCCAATCCGCCGGGACGACCCGCGCAGGTCTTCGATCCCGCGTCGGAATATACACCGAACTTCAGCCCCAGTGAATGAATATAGTCGCCCACCGCCTTCATGCCGTGCGGAAAGCGCTGCGGGTCGGCGACGATGTTGGCCCGTGCGTCGCGGCTCACCTGCCAGCAGTCGTCAATGTTGACGTAGACGTATCCCGCGTCCTTCATGCCCGACTTCACCATGGCGTCAGCCATGCTCTTGATCGTGTCTTCGCTGACGTTGCAGCCGAACTTGTTCCATGAATTCCAACCCATGGGCGGCGTCAGCGCAAGATTCGCTGACGGAGACGCAGTCTGTTGCGCAGCAAGGTCGGTGAACAAAAGCAGCGTACAGAAGAAAATGGCTAAGCCCGTGCGACTCATTTTCATCCAGACGTTGTACCAGAAGCGCCGGGAGATTGGTACCGGAAGATAGGGTTACAATGCCGAGTTGGTCTACTCTCTTGCACCTTGTCGCCCGGAGGATTTTCATGCGCATGGTTCGAATGTTCGCGATGGTTGCCATTCTGGGTTCTGTTGTTCTCGTGATCGCCAGTTTCTCGTGGGCACAAGAGGTCGCCGCGCCCGTCGGAATCTTTGAGGGTCACAGTGATGTGGGCACCGTTCTGCACGCGGGCTCGGTCGAATACGACGCCGCGAGGCGAACCTACACCATCAGCGGTAGCGGCGAGAACATGTGGCTCGCCGCCGACGCCTTTCAGTTTGTATGGAAGAGAATGTCCGGCGATGTGACGCTGACCGCCGACATTTCTTTTCTGACCAAGACTGGAAACGAACATAAGAAAGCGGCTTTGATGCTGCGGCAGAGCCTCGACTCGGATTCGGTTTACGCCGACGTGGCACTGCACGCGAGCGGATTGACTTCACTCCAATTTCGCGATGAGAAGGGTGCGATCACTCGCGAGATTCAATCGAACCTTTCGGCTCCGAAGCGACTGCGCATCGCCAAGCGCGGCGATTACGTCTACATGTCGCTGGCAGACGATGGCGACCCCAAAGTCGCCGGCGGATGGCTGCGCATTCCGCTGCAGGGCGCATTTTACGTTGGCCTCGGCGTTTGCTCGCACGACAAGGATGTTGTCGAAAAAGCAGTATTCTCGAACGTCGAGCTAAAGCAGCCTCCAGTTGTCGGGGCTGGCAAGCCGGTTCTATACAGCACGCTCGAAACCATCACGATCGACTCCGCCGACCGCCGCGTGGCCTATCTCGCGCAAGGACGTTTCGAAGCGCCGAACTGGATGCACGATGGCAGCGCGTTTCTGCTCAACCGTGACGGCCACATCGAGCGTCTGGCCATCGGCAGCAACAAGCCGGTCGTTATCGATACAGGCTACGCCGCTCGCTGCAACAACGATCACGGCATTTCCCCCGACTCCACGCAGCTCGCCATCAGCGACAATTCGCAGGGCGACCACGAATCGCAAGTGTACGTCCTGCCCATTGCCGGAGGTGTGCCGCGGCGCATCACGCAGAAATCGCCGTCGTACTGGCATGGCTGGTCGCCCGACGGAAAGACGCTGGCCTTCGTTGGCCAACGCAACGGCGACTTCGATATTTATACGATCCCTGCGGCTGGCGGCGATGAGACGCGGCTGACGACTGCCAAGGGACTCGATGACGGTCCGGAATATTCACCGGACGAAAAATATATTTACTTCAACTCCGAGCGCACCGGTCACATGCAGATCTGGCGCATGAAGCCCGACGGCAGCCAGCAGGAGCAAGTCTTTTCCGATGACTTCAACAACTGGTTCCCGCACATTTCGCCGGATGGAAGGTGGATTGTCTTTCTCACCTACGGCGCCGATGTGACGGGGCATCCCGAGAATAAAGACGTGATGCTGCGGGTCATGTCGCTCGATCCGAACTCGAACGACAAGAAAATCACGGTGCTGGCGAAATTGTTTGGTGGCCAGGGAACCATCAACGTCCCATCGTGGTCGCCCGACAGCAAGCTAGTGGCGTTTGTCAGCTACATGCTCGTGCAGGAAGAAGGAGCGAGCAAATAGCCTCATTCCGGCGCCTGAAACGGCGACGCAGGCAATCCTTCCTTATTGAACAAATTACAGTTCGGATTCGCCGCCCATCCGTAGCGCACCGAAACCGGTGTCGGCACCTGAGCGCTCGATACGATTACCGATTCGCCCTCGACCTTCGCCTCGGCCGGAGAATATTTTCCATCCGCGCCGGCGACTTCGAATCCCGTCAACTCCGTGCCCTTCGCCATCAGTCCTCCCGCATGATCAAACCAAACCCGCAGCGCATGTTCTTCATGCGTGACCTGATGATAGAGCGGACCGGACCACTCAATTTTTTCTCCGAACGCAATCGCCCGCGCTGCCAGCGCAAGCCGCAGCCCGACATCCTGCTTGTTCTTGGGATGAAGGTCAACCGCGTCGCCGATGTCGATGGTGACTGCCATGCCGGTGTTCTTCAGCACCAGCGCCTGCCGCTGCGCATCGCGAACCTCGGGCCAGAGAGCTTCTGGCGCGGTATTCCAGTTGGCGATCTGGACGAAAAGAAACGGGAACTCTCCCTCGCCCCACGCATCGCGCCAGTCACGGATCATCGTCTGAAAAAGTCGGGCGTAGAGGAGAGCGCGATCCTGGCCGGAGTTAGCCTCACCCTGATACCAGATGACGCCACGAATGGCGAACGGCGTAAGCGGCGCGACCATACCGTTGTAGAGCGCCGCCGGAGCCCAAGCAGCGAAATCCGGATGCCACTTCGGCCAAGGCTGCGGTTTGCCCTCGGCTTTGGCCTGCTCGATCGCCTGTTGAAACTCGCGTTCCTCTTTTTGCATACGTAAGACTGTAGTCGCTTGTGTGTCGAGCGTCTTCGCCCGCGCGGCAAAAACGGGCATCAGCGCAGCGTCGGCAGAGAGCGCGTGCAGGCTGGTCCATGACTCAGCCGCGGTTCCTCCCCAGAACGACTCGATCAGGCCGATAGGAATACCCAGCTTCTGCTGCAAGTGTCGCGCAAAAAAATAGGCGACCGCCGAAGAGTCCGCAACGGTCTCTGGACTGCATGCAGCCCAGCCTTTCGACTCAACATTTTCCAGCGGATAATCGGCGGGCTTGTGTTTCACCATGAAGAGCCGAATCTTGGGATATTGCGCCGCGGTGATTTCCGTTTGTGCGCTGGCGAGCCCGGTCATGGGAAATTCCATGTTTGACTGGCCGGAGGCGACCCAGACGTCGCCCACCAGAATGTCATTGAGCGTAATCGCGTTCGTCGCCTTGATGCTCATCTGAAACGGACCGCCAGCTTCGCCGGGAGACAGATAGACGCTCCAGCGGCCATCGTCGTCGGCAGTACACGATTTCGTTTCTCCGCGGAAAGTCACCGAGACCGGCTCGTGCGGTGCGGCCATCCCCCAGATGTGAACCGGCAGACCGCGCTGCACCACCATGTGATCTGCGAGCAAGGCAGGCACACTGGCATCTGCGCGGGCCGCGACTGAAAGCGCGCCAAGCACGATCAACGTACACGCGACGTCCAGAACAGAAAAATGGAAACGACTTCGGATCATGGGTTCTCCCGTTCGGATTCCTGTGAGGTGTCAGTAAAATAAGTCTGGAGGATTCTACCGCGCCAGCTTGTCGTCGAAAAATTTCGCCATCAGTCCGAGCGCCTCTTCTGTCTCTGGCAACTCGAAGTGATACCAAAAGGATTGGGGTAGCGCCTCAAACACTACGAGTTGCGCATCCTCTCCGGCACAACAGCAGTCAGGGCGATCAGGCTTGATCTGCCACTCTCATTTTCATCGGCACATTTTGCATCAGAAGACGCGTCTCAGGGAGAAGAGAGAGGAAGGATCGGATGACAACTTCCACCCATCACGGCAGCAGGCCAAACACGGCCACGCCGTTGGGGGTGCCGACAAACACTTTTCCATTCACCACAATCGGAACCATGAACTTGTTTCCCGCTCCGAAGTGGTCGCGGCTATTGGCGGCCTGATTGCTGTTGTAGAGTTCGGTCGCAAGATTCGTGGCATCGTAAGCATGCAGCGCCGCCGGGTTGCTGTTTTCAACTGCCCAGAGAATCGCATCGTTCGAACCATTCGCAGAAACGGTTGGAGTGGCGCCGGGATAGGTAAAAGAGTGGCTGGTCTTCGAACTAGCCGTCGTCGCCAACATGGCGTTCACGATCGGAAATGCGCGAATCGAATCGCCTGCCGCTCCATAATAAACAGTATCGTTAAACACTGCCGGCTTGGAAAATACCTGGCCGCCCAGCGCCCCCGAAATTTCCTGATAGATGTTGTCGGAGGTCGAATTGAATTTTCCCATCGAATTTCGATCTACGACATAGATCACGGAATCCTTGCCCGCGCCTACCGCCAACTGGTGCACGTGGCCCCCGTTGTCTGTCAAATCCAGCAATACCACCGCGCCCCCAGCCCCAAGATCTTCGTCGGCGTTTGACTCGGCGACTGTTCCGGACATCGTGAAATAATCGGCCACGGTCAGGATCGGCGACGTGGAGAGCCTGAGAAAGCTATTGCCGAAGTCGCCATTGACGGGGAAGTCGTTGGAATCGAGCTGGGTGTCGAAGGTGCCGTTGGCGTCGAGAAAATAAAGATCTCCGTTGAGATCAGCTGCCGGAGCCGCGCCCGACATCCAAATCGCGCCATCGTTCCCGTTCGGGGTTACGTCGAGAACCTGCGTTTGCTCTAGAGTCAGTCCATCGTATCCGAGGATCCATCCCGTGTAAGGCGCGTCATCGCAGTGCGAGGCCCACATGGTGTAGAGCGCGCCATTGGAAAGCAGCAGTCCCGTTCGCTCCTTGTATTGCTTGGGATCGAAAATCACACTGCCATTCTTATTCGCAGCGCCCATGCCCGGGAAGGTCGCCTGCACGGTGACGGGCCCGCCGAACAACTCCGCTCCCGTCGTCAGGTCCAGAGCATGTACGCGCTGGAAATAATTCGAACCGTTTTTCGACATGGCCACGGCATAGAGCGCGCCGTTGGGTCCGTTGCTTCGGTCAATGACTGGAGTCGACGTGATGCCGATCTCGGGCGTGACCTGCGAACAGCCGCGATTGTCACTGGTGGTTTCTCCTGAGCCCAGCAGAGAAACTTGCCACAAAGTCGCTCCGGTATCGGCATCGAAAGCATAAACACTATCGTGCTCAGTCACTACGTAGAGAACGTTGTGTGTCCCGCTGCCTGGGATGCTGACTTGCCACAAGTAGAGCGGCTGCCCATCGACCAGGCCGTCGACGGAATAGAAGCCAAGTTTGCCGAAGGTCGTTGACTTGACATTGGCAGGCGTCAGCGCCGTTTCCGATTGATTCGCGCCTTCGCGCCCATTGTCGTACTGATAGGTGACAACATCCACGGGCGCCGGTGTGGTTGTCACGGTGAGTGTTGCCAGGGTGCTGGTTGCGTTTCCCAGAGAATTGCTGACGACGACGTCGTACTGTGATCCGTTGTCAGTGAGGGCAGTGGCCGGAGTGGTGTAAGTGGACGATGTCGCGCCAGAAATGCTGGTGCTCGCTTTTTGCCACTGATAACTCAAGGGCGCAGTTCCGGCCGCAGTGACTGTGAATGTGGCGGTCGCTCCCACCGTGACACTCTGATTTGCAGGTTCGACGGTGATGAGTGGCGAGGCAGTTACCGACAGCGTCGCGGCATTGCTGGTGATGCTACCTCCTGGGTTGCCGACGGTTACTTGGAACTGGGATCCATTATCGGTCGCACTGGTGGCGGGCGTGGTGTAGCTGGCTGCGGTCGCGCCGGGGATGCTAGTGGTTTCTTGTTTCCACTGGTAGGTGAGAGCGGTTCCAGTCGCGACCACGCTGAACGTCGCGGTCTGCCCGCTATTGACGGTCTGATTGGAAGGCTGCGTGGTGATGACGGGGGGAGGTGTCCCAGATTTTGAGTTGGAGTTCGACCCGCACCCAGCCAATAGCCAGACCGACAGCAACGCCGTGCCGGTCGCCGTTCTCCGCCGAATTCTCCCGCAAGAGGTGAATGACATGCGAACAGCAGCCGGCGCTACGCCAGCGTATATTTTCCGCGTTCAATCATCTTCTGCGCGATCTGCTGGCGCAGTTCGATGGTGTTGAACGGTTCGTACTTCGCCAAGCGGCGCAAAATCGCAAGCTGGGTGCGCAGCATGTCGCCGTCAGCAACCGCAGCAATCACCTTGCGCGCCGCGGATTCGACTTTCTCGAAAGCCTGTGTCAGATAGACGCGAGTCATCGCGATCGGCAAGGCCGCGCCCGCTTCGCCCTTGGCTTCCACAATCTTCTGTGCGCGCAGGACCGCCGACTCCATCGCGTAGGCCTCAATCGTCATGTCGGCGATCGCGCTCATGATTTCCTGCTGATCCTGAATGGCCTGCATATATTTCTGCGTGGCCGCGCCCGAGGCAAACAATCCGAGCTTTTTTGCCTGTCCCACCAGTTTTCGTTCCTCGGGAAGTGCGCCCTCGAGTTCCTCCGCCATCGACGGACCCGAGAGCACCTCGTCCATCAGCTTCTTGATGGCTGGCATTAGCGGCAACTGCCCGCTCATCGCGCGCTTCAGCAGAAAGCCGGTAATGATCAACCGGTTGATTTCGTTGGTGCCTTCGAAAATGCGATTGATGCGGGCGTCACGATAGGCGCGCTCCGCGGGATATTCTTCGACAAATCCGTACCCAGCATAAATCTGCACCGTCTCGTCGACGAGGTAGTCGATCATCTCCGAGCCCCAGACTTTAATAATTGAGCACTCGACGGCGTATTCCTCAATCGCCTTCAGCGTCTGCCGAGCCGCGTCGGCCGCCGACTTGTCGACTTCGCCCAAAGCAGTGTCCATCATGCCGACCGTGCGATAGACCATCGACTCGCCGACGTACAGCAGAGTCGCCATGTTGGCAATCTTCTCCCGCACCAGCCCGAAATCGGCAATGACTTTATTAAACGCTTTGCGTTGTTTCGCATAGCCGATGGCATTCTCCATCGACACTCGTCCTCCGCCCACACACATCGCACCCAGCTTGAAGCGGCCGACATTCAAAATGTTGAACGCGATAACGTGCCCTTTGCCGATTTCACCGAGCAGATTTTCGACCGGAACTTTGCAATCGTTAAGAATGATCGGACAGGTCGATGACCCGCGAATCCCCATCTTGTGCTCTTCCGCGCCGACCGAGAATCCCGGGAAGGTCCTCTCGACGAGGAACGCGCTGAATTTCTCGCCATTGATCTTGGCGAATACCGTGAACAGGTCGGCGAATCCGGCATTGGTAATCCACATTTTTTCGCCGTTGAGCACATAGTGCTTGCCGTCGGGCGAAAGCTCGGCGCGGGCGCGGCAGTTCAGTGCGTCCGAGCCAGAGGAAGCTTCCGACAAGGCATACGCGCCGACAATTTCGCCCGAGGCCAGGCGCGGCAGATACTTGTTCTTCTGTTCGTCGGTGCCGAAATATACGATGGGCAACATGCCAATGCCGCTGTGCGCGCCCCATGTGGTTGCAAAGCCGGCATACTTCGCAATGTGGTCGGCGATGACGGCGGCGGTGACCTTGTCCATCTCAAGTCCGCCGTAGGCTTCGGGAATCTCGACCGCGCTCAGCCCCAGTTCCCCAGCCTTTTTGAGCAGGTCGCGGGAAACCGAGAAATCCTTGTGCTCGATCTTCTCGGCGTTCGGTAGGATTTCGTTCACGGCAAACTCTTCCGCCGTCTGCCCGATAAGTTGGTGCTGTTCGCTGAAATCTTCCGGCGTGAAAATCTCATCGGGCTGCCGCGATTCCAGCAAAAAGCTGCCGCCGGAAATCCTGGTCTTCAAAATGCTGGTCTTGGGAACTGCTGTGGTCGTCGCCATGTATCTCCCTCGCGAAGGAAACCGCCGAATCCGCGGCGGAAAGAACACAGTAATTCTAATGCGGGAGGGAAGGGAATGATAGGAGGGAAACTCCGGTGTTAGTGGGTGTTTCTTACCTGTATCTTCGATGTTCCAGGCATTCGGCGATCGAATAATTGCCAGAAGACCTGGTCAGATCGGGGGGCTTCCAGTAATGATTCTCTATCGATGATCTCTAGTGCAGATATCTTAGCTGGGGATTCTCTTAGCGATGGCCCAGCCCTGTGCCCAAAGAATCAAACGAGAGCCCCGCCGAGTAGCCCGGGACCCTAAAGCCGTTGTAGCGAGGGCCTGTCGGCAACCTGCGCTGGCACGCTTGATATCTGTTCTGCAGCTGCTGGTAGAAACCGGCTTCGCTCTCCGCTGAACTGGTGAAGTCTGAACACTGCTGCCTCGGACCCAAGACACATGAGATTTGCCGGTCCTGATCCGCTTCTCGCACCCGCTTCGCCTGCCGGTCCATCATCGTGCGCAACCCGCCACACTCGTCCTGATACCAGGGTTGCTGCAGGCAAACGCCGGCAGACCAGTATTCCCCTCCCCGGCAGACATGCCGGATGCGGTCGTGCAGGTCCGTTCCCTCACATCCGCTTCCGCCGTGGAAGTGTCCTGCAGGACACACCGGGCATGGTCCTCTGAGACAGAGTGGAGGCCGCGCCTTGGCCACCATTTCCGTGGGTTTGGGAGTGGGCTCGGGTTTAGGCTCTGGTTTCGGAACGTGGTGCCGGAGGAACGAAAAGAACCCTCGTTTTTGAGAGGTCTGAGCCGTGCCCGGCGTCCCTTTGCTCGGTGCATGATTGGAGCGTGCCGTATTCGGGAGAGAGGTGCTGGAGTGTGTGTTGGCGTGAGACGTGCCCGAGTGCGACGATGTCGATCCCGCGTGTGAACTCGATCCGCCGCCGGAACTGTGGCCGCCTCCCGAAGAAACAGAGCCACCCGAGGACCCGCCGTGAGAACCGCCACCTCCGCCGCTCGAGCTGCCACCGCCAGAACTGCCGCCCCCTCCGCCCGAATGTTGTGCGAATGTGCTGGATGAAGACGAGAACAGCAGGGCGACCGCGAGAGCCAAAGTGAAGTGCAGCGCCGAAACGCCATCCTTGGAGAGCCCCATACAGCACCTCCGTTACCGACCGAACCTTACTGGCCGAACTTACTCGCCGAATCTTACCGAGCGACGGGAGCCTGGGATGCCTTGTTTACTCTGGACCTTCTGCGTCCAATGACAGACTACTCCTGGATCGTGTCAAGGAGCGTAGCAATCGAGTAAAGGTGGGTAGAAAATTGTGACGAAAGGTCGCTCAGCGGTCAGCCGTTGCCGAGCGAATCTCCGTTGTCTTCAGGCCATAACGCGTCGCCGGTTGGCAGGTCGAATAGCCGGCCAGATGCGTGGAGTCGGAATCCTTGGAATCACGTGCGACCACATAGCTGCGGATGCTATAGCAGGTCGGGCCCTCCTGCTGGGCGGCCCGTTCGGCTAATTGGCGAGCGAGGCGATCGAGTTTGGCCTGGTCCACGTCCGTGGGGGTCTGATCGAAACGAGTTTGCCGGGAGACGACCGAGTGCGGAGGGTCTGGGAATATCTTCCAAGGCTCGGATGCAGTGGCAACGTTGTAATGACTCCAAGTGGCCTTTACGATGCGGCCCTCCAAGGCTCCCATTGTTCTTACGCGGTAGGGCTCCGCCGGTTCGCAAGTCGAATAGACTGTCGGGCGCGTGGAGCCGGAATCTTGGGAATCGCCTGCGACCACGTAGCCGCGAGTCGTGTAGCATGTCGGGCCCAAGACCTCCGATTCGTTCACAGGAATGTCCATGTAGGCAGGCTGGCTGTTCGGCAGCTTGGACATGAGGTAGAAGCGAACAATGTGGCACGTCGCGTCCGCGTCCGGCAGCTGACTACAGGAACGCAAATTCCCGGGCATCGGGGCGCCCTTAACATTCAGACTGACGTATCGTCGGCATTCGACTCCTGGCCGATTAAGCGACAATTTAGAAGGAAGAGTTTGTCCAGAGGCGAGATCGCCAGGCCGATTTGGGATGATTTCCCAAGGCTTCTCGGGTGTGGCCGCCGGTGCGAAACAGGGACCAAAACTGTAGATGCTGCGAAGCATGTAACCCGGCTTCGGCTGGTCCTGAGTCCATGCAGGAAGAGAATAAATCACTAGCGCGGCGGCGAGAAGGTGGGCGAGAGTCATAGGAACCCTCCTGCCAGGAAATTATAGCGCCGTTCCTAGTTCAGGTTCTCGAAAATTCCCGCGGCGCCCATGCCCCCGCCGACGCACATGGTCACCATGCCGTAGCGGGCGTTCCGTCGCTTCAGTTCGCGGATCACGCTCGCCGTTAGCTTGGCCCCGGTGCATCCCAACGGATGTCCCAGGGCAATCGCGCCGCCGTTGGGATTGACTTTCTCCGGGTCGAGCCCCGCTTCCTTGATCACGCCCAGGGCTTGCGCCGCGAAAGCTTCGTTCAACTCGATCACGTCGATGTCGGCGAGCTTCAGCCCAGCCATCTTCAGGGCCTTCGGAATTGCGAACACAGGGCCAAGCCCCATTTCCTCCGGCTTGTACCCAGCAGTCGCAAACGCCACATACCGCGCCAGCGGTTGGATGCCCAGCGCCTTCGCCCGCTCGGCCGACATGACCACGGCCGCAGCCGCGCCGTCCGACATTTGCGACGAATTTCCCGCGGTTACCGTCCCCTTCACGTGAAACGCAGGCTTGAGTGCGAGCAGCGCGTCGAGCGACGTGTCGCCGCGCGGCCCTTCATCAACTTTGAAAGTGATTTCCTGACGTTTCGGTTTCGAACCATTCGGCGTGCTGAAGCTCACCGGCACCGGCACAACTTCGTCGGCGAACTTTCCAGCCGCAATCGCCGCCAGCGCCTTCTGATGGCTGCACAGCGAGAACTCATCCGCCGCCTCGCGCGTGATGCCGATGCGCTGCGCGACACGCTCGGCGGTCAGCCCCATGGTGAGATACGCGCCGGGATAATTTTCGACGAGCCAGGGATTCGGCGAGATCTTGTGGCCGCCCATCGGGATCATCGACATCGACTCGGTGCCACCGGCAACGATCACTTCCGCGCCGCCGCTCATGATGCGTTCAGCCGCCATGGCAATCGCCTGCAGTCCCGACGAACAGAACCGATTGATGGTGAGGGCCGAAACTTCGACGGGCAATCCCGCGCGCAGGGAAGCGATGCGAGCCACGTTCATCCCCTGTTCGGCCTCGGGCATGGCGCAGCCCAGAATGACGTCCTCAATCTCTTTGGCGTCGAGTTGTGGCACGCGCTCGAGCGCGCCCTTGATGGCGATAGCGGCCAGTTCATCGGGACGAGTAGCCCGGAGCGTGCCTTTATAAGCGCGTCCTACGGGCGTGCGAACCGAAGAAGCGATGATGACTTCACGCATGAGATTTCTCCATTGTCGATCGGCAGCTCATTAGATGCTCGGCGGATGCCGGGCGTCGCTCGTCGGCCGCAATCGACGCCGCTCATATGAACGACCATCACTTCCCCGGCGCGAAAAAGAAATAGTCGGCCGTGTAACTGCTCTTGGTTTCCGCGTCTTTGTGCGACTCGTCGCAGGCGTCGCTGCCGGGCTTGCCGCCGTGCGTGTGGACCCGCTGAATCGTGGTCACCTTCGCGAGTTGCCCTTTGCCCGTGTTGCTCACAACATTTACTAGCAGCCAGGGTATGGACTCCGAATCCATCGCGTCGACGTGCGCCGCGGCTTTGCCCGAGACTTCGCTGCCGTCTTTCAACTTCCAGGTCGGCAGCTTCGAAGTCGGATCCGCTAAGTGCTGCCCAATCACTTTCTCTTTGCGGTCGCTCAGTTCCGCGTCAGGACCCTTCAGGGTCCAGCCAAACTTGCCGTCGGCACCGGCCTGGCAGGTATAAATCTGCGACCCCTTGGCGTGCAGCGATATCACGGGCTCGAGTCCTGCAGGGACGGCAATCGCATCCGGCACGTCGGGAGCAATTTCCTGCGCAGGCGCATCTTTCTGCGAGTTGGCTTGCGCGTTGGCTGACGCGAGCAGAAGAAGGCCCGCCAATAGTACGAACATCGGTTGGATAGTTTTTCTGAATATCTGCATAGTTTAGTTTCGTCCTCTCCTCCATCGGAGATCTAATTCCTCAGCGTCTTCCCCGTCTTCAGCGTGAACTGAATTCTCTCTTGCGTCTTCTTCTCGCCGCAAAGCGACTTGAAGGCCTCGCGCTCCAGGTCGAGGATGTATTGCTCGCTCACCGGAGTGCCCGGCGTGACGTTTCCCCCGCACAGAACTTCAGCGATTTTTCCTCCCAGCTTCACTTCATAGTCGGTGATGAAGTCGCCCTGGCGCATGAGGTAGACGCCCATCTTGAGCGCGGCGAGAAGACTTTCGCCGGGTGCGGGAATGTCGGTGCGGGGCACGGGCGGCTCGTATCCGCCGCGGGCCAACTCTAGCGCGCGGGCCTTAGCGTCGGAAAGGACGCGCTCGCGGTTCATGGTGATGCGGTCGGCGTCAGAAACGAATCCCAGTCCACGGGCTTCGTGCGCCGACGTGGCAACCTTGGCCGTGGCGATGGTTTCGAAGGCTTTCTTCATCGCCTCCATCATTTCGACGGAGCCGGCCAGCGCCTCGCCGGAAACTTTGCCACGCGATGCGACCGCGCCATCGACGGCGCGCAGCAGCATCTCTTTGCAGCCTCCGCCGCCCGGGAGCAGGCCGACGCCAACTTCAACCAGTCCGGCATAAAGCTCGGCATGCGGCTGGCGCACGGCGGCGTGCAGAGAAATTTCCGTGCCGCCGCCCAGGCACAGGCCGAACGCCGCGGCCACCACCGGTTTCGGCGAGAACTTGATGGCCTGCGTCATCCCCTGAAACTGTCGGATGGCGAGGTCGACGTCGTCCCACTCATCTTCCTGCACGCTCATGAGCAGCAGCATCAGGTTGGCGCCGACGGAAAAATTTGTGGCATCGTTGGTGATGACGAATGCGTCAAAGCCGTCGCCCGGGCCCCCAGGCTTCAGGGTTTGACTAATAAGGCTGATAATGTCGGTGCCGAGCGAGTTCATCTTGCTATGAAATTCCAGGCAGGCCAAGCCGTCGCCCAGATCGATGAGCGACGCGCCGGAATTTTTCTTGACCACGCCCTTCGATTTTTTCGCGACCGTCGTCGACCACACACCCTCCGGAACTTCAACTTGCCGGTAATCGTTCGCGGCGAGATCGAAGTAGACGCGGCCAGACGCGGCCTTGGGATCGTCGAGATACCATGATTTTTTCCCTGAAGCAATTAGCTGTTCGACGTTCGCCGCGACCGGCTTCCCTTCTTTTTTTATGCGGCTGACGGTGGTTTCGATCCCGGCAGCGTCCCACAGTTCGAAGGGGCCGAGTTCCCAGTTGAAGCCCAGACGCATGGCGCGGTCGATCTCAACAATAGAGTCGGAAATCTCGGGCACGCGATTCGCCGAATAAGTCCATAGGTCAGATAGCGCAGCCCAAAGAAACGCGCCGGCTTTGTCGCCTTTCTGCGGAGCGTTACCATCGAGGCCGAGCAGCGTGCGCAGGCGCGTTCCCGTGTCGTCGATGTTCTTCGCCATGTCGAGCGCGGGAAATTTCGGCTTGTGCCGTGGATGATATTCGAGTGTCTTCCAATCGAGCGCGAGGCGTTCGTTCTCCCCGCCTTCGCCGCTCTTCATCTTTTTGTAGAAGCCGCCTCTGGTTTTGTCGCCCAGCCATTTTCGTTCCAGCATCTTGGCGAAAAAGTCCGGCAGGCGCAGATCGCTCCGCTCATCTTTAACGTTGGCTGCCATGTTCCCGACCACGTGCCCGAGAATGTCTAGCCCGACCAGGTCGATGGTGCGGAAGGTCGCCGAACGCGGCCATCCCACGGCTTGTCCCGTGAGCGCGTCGACCTCTTCGATAGTGAGGTCCATTTCCTGCATCAGGCGCATCACGTTCAACACCGAAAAAGTTCCGATGCGGTTGCCGATAAAGTTCGGCGTATCCTTAGCGATGACGACGCCCTTGCCAAGATGTACATCGCAGAAATGCGAGACGGCATCAATCAGGGCGCGGTCGGCTTCTGGCGTGGGAATGAGTTCGAGCAGGCGCATGTAGCGTGGCGGATTGAAAAAATGCGTGCCAAACCATGACCGCCGGAAGTCTTCGGAAAATCCTTCAGCTATCTTGCCCACCGGCAGGCCGCTGGTGTTGGTGGTAATAATCGTCCCGGGTTTGCGGATGGCCTCCACCTTTTTCAACAGCGCCCGCTTCAGATCGAGGTTCTCGACCACCGCTTCAATGATCCAGTCGACCTCGGCAAGCTTCTTCAGGTCGTCTTCGAAATTGCCCACGGTCACGAAACGAGCGAGCGACGATTCCATGAACGCGGCGGGCTTGGACTTTTTTGCAGCGTCGAGTCCGGCGGCCGCGATCTTATTTCGCGCGGGCCCGTCGGCGTCGGAAGGAACAATATCGAGCAGATAGCTGGGAACGCCGGCATTGGCAAAATGCGCAGCGATGCGCGCGCCCATGGTTCCGGCGCCGAGAATGGCGACTTTATGAATGCGCTTCATCGATCAGGCCTCGAGACAAAAATCTTCACCACTCTTCGACCGCGCTCAGGGCAGGCCACCGACACAGTGAACATGGGGAGTTCGAATCGGTTTTGTGAACTTGTAATGGTAATCGCTGCGAGGTGAATTTATCTAGCGCCGGAGAATGTTGCGCTAAAGAATCACAGGTCCGGGTGCGATTCGACATATTCCAGCGCTTTCCGGGCCATTTGTTTTTCACCTCGATACGCCAACAGTTTGGGCGCGTCTTCGAGGCGCAGCCAAAATGCGCGCGCGACCTCGACGCGCATCGCGTCAGTGAGGTTGTCAATGCGTCCCGACTCGTAGCGCAGCAGATAGAAGCTTACGATCTTGAACACGCGCTCGCCGTCCCCCCAGTTGCGAACGTAGACATACTTGCTGTCGCCGAGTTTGACGACAGCAGTGGCAGTGACGCCAGTTTCTTCTCGGACTTCGCGCAACGCAGCTTCGAGCGGCTTCTCACCGGGGTCAATCAATCCCTTGGGCAGGCAAAGCACAGCCTTCGCTTTAGGGCTGACCGCGTGCTGCCGGGGCGTGGCAACGGCGGCCGGAGTACCGGAAGGCAGCTCAATCGCGGCCATCCACCACGTACTGTCCCGGTGCCTGACGACCACCCCGCCGGATGAAATCTCGCGAACCATACTGTTCGCAAGTTAGCAGGAATACAGGAGTTTCGTCACGCTCCTGGTCTCCAAAAAAGCGAGTCGTACGGTAACCATTACCGTCGCGGCCCCCGCCCTTCTCCAACGTAATATCCCATAGCACCGATGTGCCCTACACCCTTCGGGGCGGCTGTGGCATCTTACACAATGTGGGAGTTCCGGCTGCTCGAGCCGGAGATGTGAGGTTGGCTGTGAAGAGTCTGGGCAAGATTATTCGGTCGGTGCAGGCGTTTGGCCGGGAACTTTCCCGCAAGACTGTGCCGGCCCCCGCGTCCCGGATTCCCCCCATTGGCGTGGCCCTGGGCGGCGGCTTCGCCCGCGGCATCGCTCACATCGGAGTTCTCAAGGTCCTCGAAGAAGAGGGCATCCCGGTACGCATGGTCGCCGGGACCAGCGTGGGCGCGCTAATCGGCGCCTGCTACTGCAGCGGACTCTCGCTGGCAGAAATGCGGGAAGTGGCGCTGCACACCCGCTTTACGACTTTTGCGCGCTGGACGCTCTCGCGCTACGGCTTTGCCTCGAATGACCGCATGATTTCGTTCCTCACCCGCACCTTGAAGTGCAAGACCTTTGAAGAGCTCCGCATTCCTCTCGGTGTGACTGCGACCGACTTCAATACGGGCGAAGGCGTCGTCTTTCATTCCGGTTCGATCGTCGATCCGGTGCGCGCTAGTTGCGCCTATCCCGGAATGTTCCTGCCGGTGGAGATTCGCGGACGCTACCTGGTCGACGGCATGCTGTCGCATCCAGTGCCTACCCGGCCCGTGCGAGAAATGGGCGCCGACCGCGTGCTGGCGGTGCATTTGAAAGGTACGTGGTCGAACGGCGGAGCGCCGCGGCATTTGTTTGACGTGATCGGACAATCCTTCGCCATAGCGCAGGATGCCATGTCGAGTTTGTGGAAAGAGTCAGCCGATCTGGTTGTCGAACCTGACGTTGCCGGATTTGGCTACGACGATTTCAAACGCGCCGACGACTTGATTCGCAGCGGGGAAGTGGCCATGCGCAAGGCCTTGCCAGAAGTGCGCAAGTGGATACAAATGCCGGCAGCCGAGCCGGGAAGCGAGAACGTTAGCACAAACAGCAATCCAGCCCTGGCGCCCCCGGCGCCGATGCCCGCTGACTGAGACTAAGTTCACCGTTCCGTGACCGCTGCGAGTCCCTAGAGCTTTCCTGCCTCTTGCTGAATCCGCTTCCACGCGTTCTCAACGTGTCGCGTTTGTGTGTGAGTCTGGCCTACGCACATGCGCAGCGTCAGTTTTCCATTCAGTTTGGTGTGGGTGAGGAATAAATCTCCGCTGCCGTTCAGGCGATCCATAATGGTCTGATTCGCCGCGTCTCCGGCCCGGTGGCGGAAGCACACCAGGTTCAACGGGGCGGGCGCGGCCAATTCGAAGCGATCGTCGACTCGCACCCAGTCGGCGAACTGCTGCGCGAGGCGCACGTGCTGGCGAATGTGGTGCTGCAAGCCCTCGACGCCATAATGGCGGATCACGAACCACAGCTTCAGCGAGCGGAAGCGGCGTCCCAGTTGAATGTGCCAGTCGCGATAGTCGATCACCGCGCCCGACTCCGTCGCCTGGTTGCGCAAGTATTCAGGCAAAATGCTCAAAGTCTGAATCAGCGCCTTGCGGTCGGCCACCCAGAAGCAGTTGCAGTCGAAGCTCGTAAACATCCATTTATGCGGATTGAAGTTGTAGCTGTCGGCGAATTCAACGCCGTTTTGCAGGTGGCGGAATTCCGGGCATAACATGGCCGTGCCCGACATGGCCGCGTCCACGTGCAACCAAAGCCTGTGCTCGCGGCAGACTTCGCCAATCGCAGCGATGGGATCCATCGCGTTCGAAGAGGTAGTTCCCACCGTCGCGCACACGAAACAGGGAGTAAGCCCGGCGCGCAGGTCGGCGTCAATTTGTCGAGCCAACGCTTCAGGCTTCATCGCGAGATTTTCGTCGACTTCGATCAACCGCAAATTATCGACGCCGATGCCCGCAATCATCACCGCCTTCTGCAGCGAGGAATGAGTCTGCGTCGAAGCGTACGCCACGAGCCGTCCATCGCATCCTCTCTTGTTGCTGGCGTAATTGGTGGCGCGCTCGCGCGCAGCCAGCAGGGCGCAGAGCGCAGCGCTCGATGCCGTGTCTTGAATCACGCCGCCGCCCGTCTTAGACGACAGAAATGTTTCCGGCAGCCCAAGCATCGCCACAAGCCAGTCCATCACATGAGTTTCGAGTTCGGTGCAAGCCGGGCTCGTCGACCACAACATCCCCTGCACGCCCAGCCCGGAAGAAAGAAGATCGCCAAGAATTCCCGGGCCCGATGCGTTGCATGGAAAGTATGCGAAAAAATTGGGCGACTGCCAGTGGGTGATGCCGGGTAGAATCAGGTCCTCCGCATCTTTCAGAAGGTCGTCGAAAGGTTCCCCCTGTGCCGGAGGATTCGCCGGCAGCGATGCACGAATCTCTCCCGGTTTCACCTGCGACAGCACCGGAAACGATTCGACCCGCGATTGATAGTCGGCGATCCAGTCAATCACGGCGTGCCCGTGCCGACGGAATTCGTCGGGCGTCATGTGAAACGATTTTTCGTCGGACACCTTATTCTCCGATTACTTCGGTCGCCCAAAGTACACGCGCGTCTTGTAGTCGAAGCTCGCGCGCCCGCCAACTTTGTGCGCGTCGAAGATCTGCCGCAACTCCCGCAGCATCGGCGCGTACTGCGGATGCTCCCGCCCCGGCGCGTACGAAGATGACAGCAGGCGGCCCTCGATTCCAGCGTAGTCGAACTCCTGCCGCATGGGAAACGCGCGTTCCTGAAACGGCAGCGGATCGAAGAACCGATTCACCTCGTCGGTAGTTTTCTCATGCCGCACATCTGCGTAGTCCGTGCCGTAGTTCAGCAGGAGTTGTTCGTAATCGCGCAAAAACGGCGTCGAGTCGGTGAGCCGTTCGTTCCACAAAAGCACGAGCCATCCCCCGGGTTTCAGGATGCGGACGAACTCCTGCCGCGCTCGCGCACGATCGAACCAGTGCGCCGCCTGCGCAGCAGTCACAAAATCGACGCTCGCGTCGGCCAGCGTAGTCGTTTCCGCGGTTCCCGCGATGCTGGTGAACTTCGAAAATCCCGCCAGCAAGCGCTCCCCGGCCTGGCGCATCTCAGTGTTGGGCTCGACTCCGAAAACAGAATTTCCGTTCTCCAGCAGCGGGCGCGTCCAAATTCCAGTGCCGGAAGCAATGTCGGCAACAACGTGATGCGGCGCCAGTCCGCATTCCGTCTGCAGAATCTGCAGCGCTTCCGCCGGATAACCCGGCCGATAGCGAACGTAGTTTTCGACGCGATCGGAAAAGCGGCTGGTAGCGTTCGAAGCGGGCATATGGAATGTACTCCGGCAAGTTTTCACCTTGCCAGAAATTCATTCTAACGGCAGGATAGAGATGTTGTCCCTTCTTGCCTGGGTCGATCGAATCTATTTGCCCGATTCTCCAGGCTGGATTTCGCGGCGGTCGAGCAAAGGAATTCGCCTCCGTTCACAGCCTATCCAAATATGCGCGTGGTGATCAAAGTCGGCACCAGCCTCATCGCTCCCGGAGGGCAGATCGACATAAATCTGCTGCGCGGGATGGTCGATCAGTTCGACCTCTCGCAGAATGAATACCTGATCGTGACTTCGGGCGCTATTGCCGCGGGAATGTCGGGACTCTCGCTCAAAAAGCCTCCCGGCGATGTTCCGCAGATGCAGGCCTGCGCCGCCGTCGGCCAGAGCAAGCTGATGCATACTTATGAGCGCCTTTTTTTCGGAAAAAAAGTGGTTGCGCAACTGCTGCTCTCGAGCGACGACTTCACTTCTCCGGTGCGCTACCGCAACTTGCAGAACGCGCTAGGCGAGTTGCTGGCCCTGGGCGTCGTGCCGATCGTGAACGAGAATGACAGCGTCTCAGTGCGCGAACTGGAAGGAGCCTTCGGCGACAACGACGAATTGAGTTCACTGCTCGCCACAGCTGTCAAAGCGGACTGGCTGCTGCTGCTGACCAATGTCGACGGACTTATGATTCCGAACGGCAGCAAGAATCCGCGTCTGCAGCGCGTGGTTCGCAAACTCACGCCTGCGATTGAAGCCCTTTGCGACGGCAAGAGTTCGCTGGGACGCGGTGGCATGATATCGAAACTGCGCGCCGCCAAGCTGGCGAGCGATGGCGGAGTTCACGTCGCCATCGTGAACGGGCGGCATCCCCAGGCCATCCTGGCCGGGATAGAACGAAAAATCGGAACCTACTTTCCGCCGCAGAGAATGAATCAACAGAGAATAAATAAGCAAAGGCTAGTAAAGAAAGACAGATAAGAAATGGCAGCCAGTCTCACCTCCGCCGCTTCGACTCAGGAAAAGTTGTTGCGGGCCCGCGCTGCATCGGTGCAATTGGCCTCGTTCTCTACGGCTGAAAAAGATGTAATCCTGCTAGCAATCGCCGAAGCGCTCGAAGTGAACGAGAAGAGCATCCTGGCCGCCAACCGCGAGGACGTAGAAAGCTCCGGCCTCGATGGCGCCATGCGCGACCGCCTCCTGCTCACTTCGTCGCGAGTCAGAGAAATGGCGCGCGGAGTGCGCGAAGTCGCCGCGCTAGCCGATCCCATCGGCGAAACTCTAGCGGAATGGACCAAGTCGAACGGCCTGCACATTCGAAAAGTCCGTGTTCCACTCGGCGTGATCGGAATTATTTACGAGTCACGGCCGAACGTCACGGTCGACACCGCGGTGCTGGCGCTCAAAACTGGAAACGCCATTGTTTTGCGTGGCGGCAAGGAAGCCAGCCAGAGCAACCAGCGATTGGCGGAGATCATGACCGGCGTCGGTGGCGTGCCCGAGGGTGCCATCGAACTGCTCGATTCGAGCACCCGGCAATCCGTGCAGGAACTCATCAAGGCTCGGGGGCTGGTCGACGTGATCATTCCGCGCGGCGGCGCGGGGCTTATCACTTTTGTTACCGAGAATTCATCTGTTCCCGTGATCGAAACCGGAGCCGGAAACTGCCACATCTTTGTCGACGAGTCGGCCGACTTCGATATGGCCGACCGCATCGTCATCAATGCTAAGACGCAGCGTCCATCAGTGTGCAACGCGGCAGAAAAATTGCTGGTACACGAACGCGTGGCGGCAGAATATATCCCGCGCATCGTGAAGAAATTGATCGAAGCCGGCGTCGAAGTCCGCGGCGATGGCAAAGCCCGCACACTGGCTGGTGGATTACACGTTGCGCCCGCGGCCGAGCAGGACTGGTACGAAGAGTATCTGCGCCTGTGCATGGCTGTGAGAGTCGTCGCAAATGTCGACGATGCCATCGTTCACATCAATCGCTATTCAACGAAGCACAGCGATTCCATCGTGACTCGCGACGAAGCGAACGCGCGCAAGTTTCTACGCGGCGTCGATTCGGCCGCCGTCTACTGGAACGCCTCGACCCGCTTCACCGACGGCGCGGAATTCGGCTTCGGCGCCGAGATGGGCATCAGCACCCAGAAACTCCACTGCCGCGGCCCCTTCGCCCTGGCAGAACTCACGTCGTCGAAGTACGAGATTGTCGGAACCGGGCAGGTGCGGTGATCTTGCCCCTCAGGTCAATCTTCACGTCACCCGGAGACGACCCAATGCCAATCGATTCCTGGCCACGGAGTGTTTTCCTCAATGTCGCTGAGAAGGCAAAACAACAAGCGTTTCTGCTCGGGCTGGAAGTGATCATTCAGCAGAGTCGCGATACCACGGAACAGATGTAGTTTGTTCCTCTTGACTCCCGCCTTGCCAGCCAGCCAGATCAACTGGTGCTCTAAGTCGAGGCCTGAAATCGGGCCGTTGCGCTTTTCTTCGAGCATTCGAAGGTTATTCAGTCGACGTTGACACTCCTTCTTGTATCCGGTTAGGAAGCCTTGGGCAACCTGCTCATCTGCTTCGTTGAGCTTTAGCTGGACATGGTAGCAGCGCCCGCAAAGCCGCCTGGCCTTCAGCGCGCGGCGCGTCGTGCCGCAGTTTGCGCATGCTGAGGAGCCCGCGCCGCTCGTCGCGGCTGGCCGAGTTGACTTCGCCCGAAATCGTGGGGACGGTGCAGGTAACGTAGCGTTCGGTCCGAGCTTGCGGGCGTACGTAAATTCCGCCAGATAGCGGTCATGATTTACGCTAACATCGTGGGCTCCGCCGTCGGCCTTTGCCGTGATTTTGAGAGGCTAGAATTTGCTTTTCATTGCACTCCAAGCGTGAAGCCTGACTGCTCCTGTGCTACCTTACTACCTTTCACATTAGGGTATCGATGAGACTTCTCTCAGCCGCATTATTGTCTTCCTCCATTTTACTTGCGCCAACGTCCAATGTTGCCGGGACGCCGCCTGCATCGTCGAATTCATCGATCTTCGGCTTTCGCGACGCGGCCGCCGAGCAGGCTGTGGAATCTCGATTCCTGGGCATACCCGACTCCAAGCTGGCGGAAGAGCATCTGCGTATTCTGACCAAAGTCCCGCACATGGCCGGCACCATCGAAGACAAAGCTACCGCGGAATACGTCGCCGAGAAATTCCGTGCTGCCGGCCTCGAAACTCAGATCGTCGAATACAAAGTCTGGATGAACTATCCTGCGGAAATCAGCGTCGATCTGGTTGCGCCCGCCGGAGTCGAAATGCACGGCCCTACGCGAGAGCACGTCGATCACGATGCGTATCAGGACGATCCCCGCGTGGTTGTGCCATTCAATGGCATGTCCCCTTCGGGAGATGCTGAGGGCGAAGTCGTCTATGCGAACTACGGGAGTCCTGAGGACTTCGAGAAACTCGAGCGGCTCAAAGTCGATGTGCGCGGCAAAATCGTGCTGGTGCGTTACGGGCAGAATTTCCGCGGAGTCAAAGTTCTCGTGGCGCAGGAACACGGCGCGGCGGGCGTGATCATCTACTCCGATCCAGCTGACGACGGCTGGCGCCGCGGCGATAAATATCCTGAAGGGCCGTGGCGGCCCGACACCGGCGTGGAGCGCGGGTCGGTCGGATTCATGTTCGAGTTTCCCGGAGATCCGACCACCCCAGGCGTCGCGTCGGTCTTGTCGCTGCCGGAGTCGCAGCGCATCTCTCCGCAACAATCAAGGCAAATGCCAAAGATTCCGGTCACGCCATTGTCGTATCACGATGCGTGGCCCATTCTGCAGCACCTGGGCGGACCGGACACGCCGCGCGAGTGGCAGGGCTCGTTGCCGTTCACCTATCACGTCGGTCCCGGGCCGTCGAAGGTGAAAATGCATCTCAAGCAGGACTACCAGTTCCGCACCTTGTGGGATGTGATCGGCCGGGTGCGCGGCAGTGACTTGCCCGATGAGTGGGTGGTCGCGGGGAACCATCGCGATGCGTGGGTCTACGGTGCAGCCGATCCCAACAGTGGTACGGCGGCGATGCTCGAGGCCGTTCACGGCGTCGGAGATTTGATGAAGTCGGGTTGGCGGCCGAAGCGTACTTTGATCTTTGCCAGTTGGGACGGCGAAGAAGAAGGCCTGATCGGCTCGACCGAGTGGGTGGAACAGCACGAGCCGGAACTGGCGAACGCAGCCGCGTATTTCAATATCGATGTTGGTGTTTCAGGATCAAGGTTCGGAGCCTCGGCGGTGCCGAGTCTCAAACAATTTCTGCGCGACATCACAAAAGTCGTGCCTAGCCCGAAAGGCGGCACCGTTTACGAGGAGTGGCGGAAGGCCGGGCAACCGGACGCGTCTTCGCAGCAGTCTCCTGGGGAGACCTTGTCGGACAGTCGCCGGCTTCCCGTCGCGCAGGTGAAGGGCGACGTGCCGGTTGGCGACCTGGGCAGTGGTTCCGACTACACCGCGTTCCTGCATCATTTGGGAGTGCCCTCGACCGACATGAGTTCGAGCGGGCCTTATGGCGTTTACCATTCGGCGTTCGACAACTTTGCGTGGTTCAGAAAATTCGCCGATCCCGAGTTCGTTTACGAACAGGAGATGGCGCGCGTTTTTGGATTGGAAGCCGTGCGCATGGCCGATGCCGACGTCCTGCCCTACGACTACGAAGAGTACGGCAAAGAGATTGCTGTCTACATTGAAACAGCGAGGAAGCGGGCCGAAGATAAATTTGGCAACCACGTTCTCGACTTCACCGGAGTGAATGCAGCGGCTCGACACTTTGAGGCCGCTGGCGTGAAGATGCTCGCGAAGCAGAAGAATCCGCTGGCGGATGCGTCGCGGCTCAATCAAGCTCTGCGCGGGACCGAACGGGCGCTGCTGGCGCCGCAAGGGTTGCCGCATCGGCCATGGTTTCGTCACGTGATTTATGCGCCGGGCGAATATACGGGCTACGCGGCGGTGGTGATTCCCGGCGTGAATGAGGCTTTGGACAAGGGCGACAGCGATCGGGCGCGCCAGCAGTTGGCGACGCTCGCGGCCGCACTGGAGCGCGCCGCGAAAACGCTGGAAGGATCCCGCTAGATCATGAACTCCGCCCACGTCCTCGGACAGTTCCTCCGCACTTTGCCGGCTTCGGCGGCGGCCACGTTTCTGGCGCTGTTTCCGATTGTCGATCCCTTCGGCGGTATTCCAATTTTCTTCAGCATGACTTCGTCGTGGACGGAACGCGACCGCAACCGCACCGCTGTCAAAACCGGAGTGTGGGTGTTCCTGATCCTGGTTACGTTTCTTTTCTTCGGACGATTTGTGCTGCAGTTTTTCGGCATCTCGCTGCCGGTGATCAAGATTGCCGGAGGACTGATCGTGGCCAACACCGCGTGGGGCATGGTGACCTCGACTTCGCGCATCACCCCCGCCGAAAGCCACGAAGCCGAAAGCAAAGAAGACATTTCGCTGACTCCGCTGGCCATGCCGCTCATGTCGGGGCCGGGCGCCATCGGGGTTGTCATGGGGCTGGCCGCTCATGTGGACAACGGTGCGGCGTACGTCGGCATGATCATTGGCGTGGCTGCGATTGCATTGAGCGTGACCCTGTTTTTCTGGATGGGCGGGCCGCTGGTGCGGCGTCTGGGCCCCAGCGCGGTGGGCGCGATCAACAAGATTTTCGGCTTCCTGATTCTCGCCATCGCGGTCCAACTGGTGTGGAACGGTATGGCTGACTTCCGGAACTAGTGTGGCTTGTGTCGGACCGTCACTCCCTTCGACTTCGCTCAGGGAAGGTTTGGCCGACCGCTGCAGGCAGCGCCTCAAATCTCCGGGAACCGAATCAACCAAGTCCGCGTACCACCAGCAGGCGCGTTCGCGCCCGAGAGGTGCTTCATGCCTGTAAGTTCTGTTGCCCGTCTGCATCCGCTGCACAAGGCAGTTCTGGCGTGTCTGTTGGTGGTTCCGTTTAGCGCGGCTCCTCTGTTGGCCGCCAGTGGCTCGAATCACGATTGGGACTATGAAGAGACGCACAGCGACGCTCGTGAGTTTGCCGCCGGCGGCTTCGTCCATGTGCGGCTCAGTGTGGGCGATCTGCACATCAAGCGTGGCGACACCAGCAAGATCAGCCTGCGCTACACGGTAAAGTCGCATCGCGAGAGGAACGTCAAGGAAGCCAGCGTGGATTTCGACGTGCACGGCAGCGATGCCACGATCGAATTTCATGTGCCCTCCACTTCGAATACATCGATTGACGTCGAACTGGTCGTGCCCCAGAACACGAATCTTGATGTGCACGACAAAGTGGGCGACGTGACCGTGGAGGATGTTGAGGGCGACAAGGATTTGAGCCTCGGCGTCGGCGACATCCGCGTGGCCAACGGTCGTGCGGGATATCGGCTGGTGAACGCTAGTACCGGCATCGGCGACGTGAACAGCGATGGTTACGACGGCGAAACCAAAGGCTGGCTGGGCAAGACGCTGAAGTATCACGGCGACGGCAAGTACGAACTGCGGGCGCACGTCGGGGTGGGTGATATCAGCTTGGAACGGAAGTAGGGTTCGAAGCCCTTCCCGTTTCAGGGGGCAGCGTCTAACCCGTTTCAGTTCGCGGGATAGGTGCAACGGCATATCACATTTTTTTTACTGATAGCGCCAAACTATTGATTTCGCTTGACTTGTTGATCTTTGATCTAGTCTCCTTCCCGTAAAATATTGAGAGCAAAGCTCTTGCTCGCAAAATATTCCGAAATAAAGACTTAGGAGTCAGTTTCGGCGGGCAGACGCGGCGCCGTTTTTCTATTGGCTCGTAAGAGAAGTCGCGCACACTGTCAGTTTGCGCTTTCTGTATGTTCAGTCAAGGTTGTACGTCACAAGAAGTGGGAATATTTTTGTGGAGGGTTGTGGAGAAGTTTGGACTGCCGGAATTCTAAAAGGCTTCCCCCTCTTCGTGGCCGCGTTCGGGGGTTTCCCACCCTTTCGCAAAGAGCGCGAAAGGATGGGCCACCCGGCCAGAGACGCCGCGCCCGTGAGCACACTGCAGTGGGCGCAGAAGAAGGCGCGGCACGCTGCGTTCTATCGAAGTCCGTCGAAGGATGCGGCCGCCTTGGTGAAGAAAGGCAATGTGGAAGGGCTGGCCTATCCTGATTTTTTCCCGGACAAGGAGGGTTGCCGATCATCGTCGACGGCCAAATCCTGGGCGGGATTGCTGCCAGCGGCGCTAAGTCGGAAGTCGACGAAATGATTGCGCAGGCTGGACTTGACGCCCTGGTCAAGAAGTAGGATTACGCGAGGCGGCTTCGCTTCCTGAGAGGCGATTGTTTCGCGCTCTTGCAGAAGGGTGAAATCAACGACTGCGCCGCGGCCCGCGGCTCACATCGCGGCCTATCTATGCTTAGACCCGAGTTCGGATTTCGGTGGTTTCCGTGCTCCGTGGCGCAGATGAAGCACTTCGATTGTCTGCATGTCTTCGTGGACCACGTAGTAGACGAGGACAGGGCTATGCAGCAGCTTTCGGACTCTTCGGCGTTTTCGGATCACGGCGCCCATGCGCGGGAAGCGGGTGAGCAGGTCAATATGATCGAGCAGGGAATTGCCGAAGAGGGATGCGGCTTCGCCGTCGTCCTCGGCAATGTGGCCGATGATTTCGGCGAGATCGTTCAGCGCTTTTTGCGTGTAAAGGAGACGGTAGTCCACTTGGGCAGTAACTCGCGGACTTTCTCCGCGGGCACGACTCGGCCGGCTTCAGCGTCGCGGATGCCTTCGTCGATTGCGGCGAGAGTTTCGTCGTCCTCTTCGTCGAGGATGGGAGCTGGGCTTTCGAGATCGAATTTGCGCGCCTTCGCCATAACTTTATCGTAGGCCGGATTTTCGACGGATGCAACGAAAACCATTGTCGCCGGCGGCATCGTTCCCATCCTTTCGCAAAGAGGGCGAAAGGATGCGGCACCCGGCAACTACCGACGCGGATCTTCGAAAAGCCGCAGCCGCAGCGGGTGTCGCCATGGTGGCTGGGTAGTTCCTGCGCGGCATCGCTCCTGCCGTGTCGAGAAGGGCGCGAAAGGATTGGGCACCTGGCTACTCTTATTTGAGTGGAATCTCTTTTGCTCTAAGCTCTAAATAGTCGGCTAATTCGAGTTCGGGATACGATCCGGCTAGCACGCCCCTCAGCACCATATCCACATTAGATTTCTGAATTGGGGTTAAACTCGGCTCCGGAATGCGCTTCTTTTGCAATTCGTTATTCGCGTATAGAGCATTTGGCAATATCGATGTACGGAATTCCGAGTCGCGGACGTACGATAACTGTATTTCTTTTTGAATTCCTTCATCCCAGCGTCTTTGCCGTTCGGCGTCCGACTGTACTCCACTCATGGCAGCAAGCGAGGCGTCAGATTGTTGTCTTCCCAGGGCTCGATATTTATCGGAAAAATCTCTAATCTTTTTCGCCACGCCGATCGTGAAGTCATAAAGTTCCCTGTTGCTTGTTATCTTTGATTCGTATTGTTTTTTCTGAAAAGTTGCACTTACTTCAGCGAGTTTCAGCAATGCTGGTCCCAATTGCGCCAACTGTGCGTTCATTTGGTACGAATCTTCCAGTTTGGCTTTCAAGTATGCTTCGCTGATCTGTCTATCGATTTCGGATTTCCGGAGGTCGTAGCGAAGATTTTCCAGATCAATATGTTGGTTGCTTATTTCGGTTTCGTGGGCCTTATCCGCCTTGTGGATGGATACAAGCTCCCCAATTCCTAGCAGGACAAATGCCAGGGCAAGGACCATTCTTTTCCACCCCGTAAAAGCTAAAATCGACACGATAGCTCCAGCGACCGCAAGCACGGCCCCAAAATTCCCAACCGAAGGGAACCACATCGCCAGCGGGAACATAGACGCCTCCACAGAGCCAGGAGTGTGTTCTTGGCTCCATGAAGGATAGTCTTTTTAGGGATGGAAGCTAAAGGTTCCTGCACAGGAAGGGCGTGGCTGCCCAAGGAGTGCGCCAGGCAGTGCACTCGACTAACCCCACTCAAGCCAAAATTAGGCTTGAGTGGGCCACCGTCATGCTCCATTTTTGGGTGCTGACGCGGCCCTGAAGGGCCGCTCTTCCACGGTGTTTGACTACGTCGTTGTTCGGCTTACTTTAGCGAGACTAGCTTATCCACTAACTCGGAGTAATCTTTCTTCTCGATGCCGTGGACTTGCTTGTTATATTCGTCCACCTTGGACGAGTAATTCATCGAGCAGAATTTGGGGCCGCACATGCTGCAGAAGGCGGCTTCTTTGTAGTAGTCGTCGGGGAGGGTTTCGTCGTGCATGGCGCGGGCGGTTTCGGGGTCGAGCGATAACGCGAATTGTTTTTCCCAGTCGAATTTATATCTCGCGTAGCTGAGGGCGTCGTCGCGGTCGCGAGCGCCGGGGCGTTGGCGGGCGATGTCGGCGGCGTGGGCGGAAATTTTGTAGGCGATGATGCCGTCTTTCACGTCTTTTTCGTTGGGCAATCCCAGGTGCTCTTTGGGCGTCACATAACACAACATCGCGGCGCCGTACCAGCCGATCATGGCTGCGCCGATGGCGCTGGTGATGTGGTCGTAGCCGGGGGCGATGTCGGTGACCAGCGGGCCTAGGGTGTAGAACGGGGCCTCGTGACACATCTCAACTTCTTTTTCGACCTGCTCTTTGATTTTGTCCATGGAGACGTGGCCGGGGCCTTCGATCATGACTTGGACATCTTCTGCCCAAGCTTTCTTTGTTAGTTCGCCCAGAGTTTTGAGTTCGGAGAATTGGGCTTCGTCGCTGGCGTCGGCGACGCAGCCGGGGCGGAGGCCGTCGCCGAGGGAGAAGCTGACGTCGTATTTTTTGAAAATCTTGACGATGTCGTCGAAATGCTCGTAGAGGAAATTCTGTTTGTGGTTGTAGGCCATCCACTGGGCGAGGATGGCGCCGCCGCGGCTGACGATGCCGGTGATGCGTTTGGAAATCAGTGGCAGATATTGGATTAACACGCCGGCGTGGATGGTCATGTAGTCCACGCCCTGCTGGGCTTGTTCCTCAATGACTTCGAGCATCACTTCTGCGTTCAGGTCTTCGACGCGCTTGACGCGCGCGATGGCTTCATAGATTGGGACGGTGCCTATGGGCACGGGCGAGTGACGAAGGATGGCTTCGCGAATCTCGTGGATGTTGCCGCCGGTGGAGAGGTCCATGACGGTGTCGGCGCCGTAGTGGACGGCGGTGTGGAGCTTTTTCAGTTCCTCGTTCACTTCGGAGGTGACGGCCGAGTTGCCGATGTTGGCGTTGATTTTGCAGAGGCTGGCCACACCGATCGCCATGGGCTCGAGCTCGGGATGGTTGATGTTGGCGGGGATGATCATCCTTCCGCGGGCGACTTCGTCGCGGACCAGTTCGGGCGTCAGCTTCTCTTTGTGGGCGATGAAGGACATTTCTTCGGTGATGACGCCCTGGCGCGCATAGTGCATCTGCGAGAAGTTGCCGCTCGAGTTTTCTTTCTTGCGGCGGGCCAGCCACTCTGCGCGTGGTTGGGGGACGCTGTAACCGTTGCTGCCGTTGCCGTTGGTGCCATTACCGTTGCCGCTGATGGAAGTCATGATCGGACGCCTCTTTTTTCGATGAATCCGATTATAACCGCGTCCGAAGGCTGAGCGGATGGGGGTCCGTGAGTGGGCGCTGCAGCGTATAGATGATCGACGGATGTGCGAGGTTAGTGAGGAAGATCACAGAGCGGCTTTCGAAGGCCAAACGTTTTTTCGAGTGCCAAACCCAGCGGGCCTTTCTGCATCTTAACGTCGCCTGAAGTCGAAATTTTCAGGACTGACCTTGTTCCGGAGGGAATCATGGCGCGATATGGCACGTTAGGGGATTATCGTTTTTCTGACACGCAGGAGGCTGCGCTCGATATTCGCGGCGCGAAGATGTATGGCCCGGGCGACCAAAAGCTGGGAGAGATTGACGACGTTATTTTCGATGAAGCGACCGGCGCGATCGTGTTCGTCGTGGTGGATACCGGGGGATGGCTGTCGAGCAAGAGGTTCATTGTTCCGCCGCAGGAAATCCGGCCGTCGCTGCAACATGAGAATGATTTTTTAGTGGATCTGACGAAAGAACAAATTGAAAGCTTTCCACCTTACGACGGAACGGCGCTGACTTCGGAAGAGAAATGGGCAGACTATGAACAACGCTATCGTTCGAAATGGGTAGAGAAACCGGTCATGCATCGCGAGGCGACCGACCGCAACGTCACGCCTACGACCAGGCAACAGGTGGGAGCGGGCGCAGGAACGATTCCGTCGAGCGAAGAGGATGCCGCGGAACTGGACGCGGAAACGGAGGTCGAGCCCGTTCGCTCGGAAGCGACCATGGAAGTGACCCCGGCGGGGCCGACGCTGCGATGGAGCGCGTTTGAAGATTCACTGCGGCAGCGGCGCGAGGAGGTGCTGCAATCGTCGATCGATAATGTGAAGGTGGACGACGCGAAAAAAGGTTCAGGAGAGCGATCCTCTAAACGTGAGGGCATTGAACGGCGCAAAGCCAGCTAGAAGTGTTTTGCGAGATGTTGACAGGGATGGCCCCGCTCTTTACAGAGCGCAAACTCTGACAAGCGGGGCCGTCGGCATTGGTTCCTCCCAGGGAGTATTCATCGGATCAGCCCGAAACAAAACGTGTTTCGCAATGCTTCTCGCGGAGGGGCTTCTTGATCGTGGCGAATCGTAGAGCATAGAATCGCAATCGCTATTCCTCACTGGATCAAAGGAGAAATCTCGCATGCGCGCGTTCCGTCTTGTGCCGGCATTTTTGTTGCTCGCGATAGCTGCCAGTTTTTCGCAGTCCGCCTCTTCCGCCAAGCCCGGCGCCGGTTTCAGTCTCGACAACATCGATAAGAGTATTGATCCGTGCGTGGACTTTTTTCAGTACGCGTGCGGTAACTGGATCAAGAATTCGGAGATTCCGGCGGACCGGCCGTCATGGCAGAGTTTTTCGGAGCTCCAGGAGGGCAACCTGGCCATTGAGCGGGGGATTCTGGAGAAGGCCGCTGCGGGTGGGAGCGCGCGCAATGCCATCGATCAGAAGATTGGGGACTTGTATGGGTCGTGCATGGATGAGAAGGCCGTCGACGCGAAGGGGATCGCGCCGATCAAACCGGAACTGGACCGGATTGCGGCGGTGAAGGACAAGGCCGCGCTGATCGAAGAGATCGGACACTTGCATCTGGTCGGGGGAACGTCTTTGTTCAGTTTTTCTGCGAGCTCTGATCTGCACAATGCCGACCAAGTAATTGCGTACATCAATCAGGGCGGATTATCGCTGCCCGACCGTGACTACTACGTCAAGGACGATCCCGATAAAGTCGAGATGCGGAAACATCTGACTGAATTTGCCACGCAGGTATTTACTCTCGCCGGCCTGACTCCGCAGCAGGCGGCCGCTTCAGCGCAAACTGTCCTTGTGGTGGAAACGCTGCTGGCGGCGGACTCGATGGACCGCACCAAGACACGGGATCCGAAAAATCGTGACCACAAGATGACGCGCGAGGAAGCGGTCGCGCTGGCGCCGGATTTCTACCTCAATCGTTATTTCGCCGCGGTGGGCGCGCCGGGCTTTACTTCGTTGAATGTCACCAATCCCGATTTCTTCAAGCAGGTGAATGGCGTCATTGCCGCCCTGCCGCTCGATTCGCTCAAGACCTATGTGAGTTGGCATGTGCTGCGCGCGGCTGCTCCGTGGCTCTCGCAGCCATTTGTGGAGGCTGATTTCAAGATGCGGCAGGCCCTGACCGGGCAGAAGCAGATTCAGGACCGCTGGAAGCGCTGCGTCACTCTGGTGGATGGATCAATGGGCGAGGCTCTGGGGCAACGCTACGTTGAGGCGACTTTCGGGGCGGAGGGCAAGCAGCGCATGCTGAAGATGGTCGACATGCTGGAAACCTCTCTGGATAACGACATTCAGAATCTTTCCTGGATGACGGACGAGACCAAGAAGCAGGCCAAGGTGAAGTTGCAGGCGATCCGCAACAAGATTGGATATCCTGACGTGTACCGCGACTACAGTTCGGTCACGATCAAGGCCGACGATCTGCTGGGAAATGTGCGGCGGACCACCGAATTTGAATCGAAACGGCAGATTGCGAAGATCGACAAACCGCTTGATCGGAAGGAGTGGGGTATGACTCCGCCGACGGTGAACGCGTACTACAGCGGGTCGGTGAATGAGATTGTTTTTCCGGCCGGCATTCTGCAGCCTCCTTTCTTTGATAAGACCATGGACGACGCGATTAATTTTGGAGGCATCGGGTTGGTGATTGGACATGAACTCACGCACGGGTTTGACGATCAGGGACGCAAGTTCGATCCGACAGGAAACCTGCGCGACTGGTGGACGGAGCAGGATGGGAAAGAATTTGAGAAGCGCGTGAGTTGTGTGGCCGACGAATATTCGAACTTCGTGGCTGTCGACAACATGAAGCTGAATGGGCGTTTGACGCTGGGAGAAAACACGGCTGACAACGGCGGGGCGCGCATCGCGCTGGCGGCGCTGGAGCGGCTGATTGCGGAAGATAAAACCGGGAAGGAAGGGCAGAGCATCGACGGCTTTACGCCGGAACAACGATTCTTCCTGGGATTCGGGCGGGTGTGGTGTGAGAAGCAGCGGCCGGAATTTTTGCGCATGCAGGTCAGCACTAATTCGCATTCGCCGGGGAAGTATCGTGTGGACGGCGTGGTGCAGAATATGCCGGAGTTTCAGAAGGCATGGGGCTGCAAGGCAGGGCAACCGATGGTGGCGGAGAATGCTTGTCACGTGTGGTGAGCGACTCACTCGGCGATGATGAATTGGAAAACCCCACTTCTCGCGCAAAGGGCGCGCGAGAAATGGGGCACCCGGCTTAGACTTCTCCCGAGACAATGACCGTGACGCGACTGGCGCCCGCGGCCTGAGACGCATCGATCGCCTGGACTAGTTGCGCAAACGTGATCTGGCTGGATGCTTTCAGAAGAACGATCCGCCCGGCGCGATTGTCGAAGAGTTGGGCCAGCTGGCCCTGCAGCGCTGAAGGAGCAACTGTTTTGTTGCCGACCTTCAGCGTGCCCGATCCCTGGTCCCCGCCGATCTGCACGGCGACGAAGTTCGATCCCGCCTCGTTTCCGATCCAAACGTTGAGTCCCTTCGGCGCCACGATTGTCCCTGTATGGGCGGCTTCCGGTTGTGCTGTCAGAAGGACCACATCATCGAAAAAATCCACACGCGCTGCGTTTAGAACCTGTTGCACGCTGCTGAACGGCGCGCGGGCGTCGGCCTTGATGTAAAGCTTCTGATCGCGGCGGCGGGGGATGGTCTTCATCTTCTCCGCCAATTCCGACGGAGTGAACGGATCGATTCCGAAGTAGACGTTGCCATCAGCGTCGACGGTCACGATCCAGGCATCGTTGTTATCCGCCTCGGGCATGGGCGCGGCGTTGTTGGTGACGGCCATCTGCACGCTGATTCCGCGCTGTAGGGCTGGGGATTGCGCGACGGCCATCAGCACGGCGGCTGTGGTTAAAGTTGTTGCTAGTAGACACACGAATCGCATGTAGCTCATATTGGTGCTCCTTTCGGACGTTATGGAAGTTGTATGTCGACTGAGTGGCTAAGGTTTGGCGCCGCCGAGCGAGGCGGTGGCTAACGTGCCGCCGAGGCCCATGGTCTCGACTGCGGTCGAAGGCACGATCACCATTGCACCTTTTTCTTTGACGGCTTCGTAGAGCATGTTCATGGCGCGCAAGTGCAAGGCCACCGGATTTTCGGCGTATGCGGTTGCGGCCTGTACGAAGCTGTTGGAGATTTCTTGTTCGGCCTGGCCGAGAATAATTCTCGCCTGACGTTCGCGCTGGGCTTGGGCCTGGCGCGACATGGCGTCTTCGAGGCCGGCGGGAATTTTTACGTCGCGAATCTCGACCGATTGCACAGTGATACCCCAGGGATTGGTCTTTTCGTCGAGGATGCGCTGGAGTTCGCGGCCCATCATTTCGCGCTCGGTGATCATTTGTGCGAGTTCGTGACGGCCGATGGATTCGCGCAGCGCGGTTTGCGCGCTCATGGTAATGGCCTCGATGAAGTTCTCGACTTCGAGAATGGATTTTTCAGCGTTCCACACGAGCCAGAAGACTATCGCGTCGACGTTCACGGGGACGGTGTCGCGGGTGAGCGTTGATTCGGCGGAAACGCTGGCCACGCGGACGCGCTGGTCTACGTACGGGCTGAGCGTTTCGAAGATCGGGATGATGTGGCACAGGCCGGGACCGCGCAATCCGACATAACGGCCGAGGCGCAACACGGCGACCTTTTCCCACTGGCGCACGACTTTGATCGCGAACAGAAAGTAGAGGCCGATCATCGCTCCGATGATGGCTGGAGCGGGGTTGTGGATGGCCGCAGTTATCGCGAGGCCGATCGCGAGGCTGACTGCGAACAGCAAGCGGGCGATGCCACTGACGTCGTTGATTCGAATTCTTGCCATAACTATCTCCTTTGTGTGGGACGAGCCTGCGCGGAAGCAGGCAACAAGTCGCGCAGGCGATCGATTAAATCTTCCAGAGTGAATCCGGCGGCGCCTGCGCGGGCCGCGAATTCCTGGGCCATCTGGCCGAGTTGACGTTCGCGTTCGGGGGAATCTTTTTCTAGCTTCTTGTTTGCGATGAAGGTTCCGGTGCCTTGGTGAGTTTCGAGCAGGCCGCCGAGTTCGAGCTCGCGATAGGCGCGCATTACGGTGTTGGGATTGATGGCGAGGTCGACGGCTAGCTGGCGGACCGTGGGCAGTTGGTCTCCGGGATTCAGCGTGCCGGAGGCGATGCCGCTGCGCACCTGGTCGATGAGCTGGCGGTAGACGGGAACGCCGCTGTGCAGGTCGATGGAGAAGCGGGGCGGCGCGGGGGTGGTGTTCCTTCCCATGTGTGTCAGTGTACTACACTGCTAGTACATCATGTCAAGAGCAAAATGCAGGGAGTTTTTTGCTGACGGTTTCTTTTCGCAGAAACCACGGGGCTAAAGCCCTTTTCTTGTCTTTGGGCCGCCTGACGCGGCCCTGAAGGGCCGCTCTTCCAACGGTTGGCCGCTCTTCCAACGGTTGGCCGCTCTTCCAACGGTTGGCCGCGCTTCCAATGGTTGGGTGGTCTTCCACGGTGCGGCAGCTCTTCCGTAGTCTGGCTGCTCTCACGAAGGGGCAACGTCAAAAGAAGAAGCCCGGCTCCTGGCCGGGCCTTCTCCGCGAAATATGAAATATTTCTTACCAGTTGTTTTGGATGATCAGGTGATCGACGATGCGGTGGGCCTCGTCGATGTGATGGATGGCGCGATCGCGCAGACCACGGACGCCGGGATCATCTTCTTCGCGGGCAATGTCGTTGTGCGCTTTGTCGAGCAGTTCGAGGGCGCGGTGGAAGCGGCCGCGGCGGTCCATCCGGGCGTCGACCGGCGGATGGTCTTCCAGGTTCTTGCCGTCATCAATCGCGGCATGCTTGATTTCGCCGATGGCCTTATCGATTTCTTCGATGGCGTGCTGTTCTTCGCGGTCCATATGTTCCGTTGCGGCAAACTGGCCGAGATGGGCGCGGGCGTGGCGCAGGTCAGTGAGTGCGTGCAGGTAAGCCGGATGCCGTCCGGGTTCGTCAGCGAAAGTCAGAGCGGTGCAGATGGCGACAAAAAACACGAGTACGGCGCAATGTCGTACAGTTTTCATAGTCTCCTCGTTTTGTTTCTGGTTGTGGTTGAGTGGCCTTTCGGCGGAAATGTGCTTCGTAGGTAGAAACCCGAGCGTGCAGCTTTTGACTCGGCAATTCTAGGGTGAATGCAGGGCTGGGCAAAGGTTACTTTGGTCCATGCTAGTGCAAGGGCAGGATTGGCGCGAAAGAGAGGGAAGAGTCAGCCGGAGAACAACGGGTTCCTCGCCGGCCTTGCAGGCCGATTCGGAATGACAGAATGAGTTTTGACCAAACTGAACTACCGCTGGAAAATCTTCACTTCGCGACTTTGAAGCCTTTGCGGCGTTGTTCGCTGTAGCGGTGCAGGGCGTCGAGGATGATGGGGTAGGCTTCCGACGGCGGGCGAATCTCGTCGACTTCGACGGCTTTGCCTTCGAGTTGTTTGTAATCCTGAAAAAAGCGGCGCAGCATGAGCAGGCGGTGAGGCGGCATTTCCGAAGCCTGGCGGTAGGAGTTGAATTCGGGATCTTCGGTGGCGACAGCGATGATTTTGTGGTCCTGCTTGCCGGCGTCGATCATGGTCATCAGGCCGATGGTGCGGGCGTGGATGATAGTGAGCGGAACGACTGTTTCCTGACAGAGAACCAGCACGTCAAGCGGGTCGTCATCTTCGGCGAGGGTCTGCGGAATGAAACCGTAGTTGGCCGGATAGTAGACGGCGGAGTAGAGGACGCGGTCGAGGCGGATCAGGCCGCTCGACTTGTCGAGTTCATACTTCACGCTGGAGCCGAAAGGAATTTCGATTACGCAGTCGAACTCGTGGGGGAGTTTGTCGCCGGGAGTTACGTCGTGCCAAGGATGGATCATAGGAAGTAGTTTGTGACAGTTTTATTTTAGCGGATGGAGAGGGATTTCTCGCCGCGACCGGAACAGTGGTGCGGTTTGGCTTACGCGTTGGGCCGGTTAAGCGGGAGATCCCTCGCTTCGCCTGAAGAGCGGCTCCGCTCGGGATGACGCAAGTGCGATTTTTGTGCGTAGGAATTCAAACCGCAGAATTCGAACTACACCACTACCCGATCTCCTGATTTCGCTCCAACAAAAAGCGCGGACGATGGCGTCCGCGCTTTTGTCTGTTTTGGCGCTGCGATTTACCAGACGCGGCAGCGGTTTTCGCGGACCATCGGCTGGCCGGCTTTGCAGCCGAAGGCTTTCTGAAATTCGTCCATGTTGACCATCAATCCGTTCACGCGGTACTTGCCGGGGGAGTGGGGATCGGTGACGGCGGAGACGCGTAGGTTTTCGGGGCGATCGTTTTCGCAGGCCCACTGAGCATAGCCGACGAAAAAGCGCTGTTCGGGAGTGAACCCGTCGCGCGGCTGCAGGGTCATGTTTTTCGTCTGATCTTTCCATGCCATCCAGGCGAGGATCAGACCGCCCAGGTCGGCGATGTCTTCGCCTTCGGTCAGCTTGGAGTTGATCTTGATCTCGTCGATGACGGTGTACTGCGCGTACTGGTTGACTATGCAATCGGCGCGATCGGTGAAGTTCTTGGCATCGTCTTTGGTCCACCAGTCTTTCAAGTTTCCGTGCGCGTCGAACTGGCGGCCTTCATCGTCGAAGCCGTGGGTGAGTTCGTGGCCGATGGTTCCTCCGGTGTTGCCGTAATTGGGCGCGTCGTCCATCTTTGGATCGTAGAGCGGAGGTTGCAGCACACCGGCGGGAAAATTGATGTCGTTCATTTGCGGATCGAAGTAGGCGTTGACTGTGGGCGGAGTCATGCCCCACTCGCCGCGGTCGAGCGGCTTGCCGATTTTATTCAGGTCGCGCTTGGATTCGAAAATCGTGGCGCGTTGCACGTTGCCGACGAAGTCGTTGGGCTTGATGTCGACCGAACTGTAATCGCGCCAGCGGTCGGGATATCCGATTTTGTTGACGATGGTGTGCAGTTTCTCTAGTGCCTGCTGGCGGGTTGCGGGACTCATCCAGGCTAGAGTCTCGATGTCCTCTTCCATGGAGTGCTCGATTTGCCGGGCCATGAGGCTGGTTTTTTCTTTCAACTCAGGACTGAAGGCGCGGGCTACGAATTCCTGGCCGAGGGCCTCGCCGAGTTGCTGGTCGACTAGGGCGACGCAGCGCTTCCAGCGCGGGCGCAGCTGCGGCACGCCGCGTAATGTTTTGCTGAAGAAACTAAAATTCTCGTTCACGAAATCGTCGGAGAGATAAGGCGCAACTGCATGGGCGGTGTGCCAGCGCAGGTAGGTCTTGATGTCGTCGAGACTGAGCGCCTTGAACTGTTTGTCGAGTTCGGCGTAAAACGCGGGCTGATCGACGTTGAAAACGTTCTGCGGAGTTAGTCCGACATCCTTGATGTAGACCGACCAGTCGAAATCGGGCGTCATCGCCTGCAGGCCCTTGAAGTCAACCTTGTGAAACAGCTTGTAGGGATCGCGGCGTTCCACGCGGGTCAGCGATGCTTTGGCAAGCACGGTTTCGATCTCGAGCACTTTAGCGGCTTCGGCCTTGGCGCGGTCGGGTTGGTCGCCGAGTAGCTCAAACATTTTCTGTACATGCAGGACGTACTTGTTGCGGAGGTCGACCGACTTCTCGTCGGTCTTGGTGTAGTAGTCGCGATCGGGCAGGGCAAGGCCGCCGGCATTGGCGAAGCCGATCACGTTCTGCGAGTTTTCGAAATCCTGATTGGAGCCGAAGTTGAAGAACAGTCCTCCGGATTGGAGCGAGGTGTGCAGGCCGGCGAGCAGCGCGGGTAAATCTTTCGCGGATCGCAGGGCCGCGATCTGGTCGAGATAGGGCTGCAGAGGCTTGGAGCCGAGGTGGTTGACCGAGGCTTCGTCCATGCAGGCGCCGAAGTAGTCGCCAATTTTCTGCTGATTGGCATTGCGGCCGCTGGTCTGCTTGGAGAGTTGGTCGAGAATTCCCCAGAGAAACTGCTGGTTATCCTGATAGAGCTTGCCGTAAACGCTCCAGCGCGCCTGGTCGGTGGGGATAGGATTATTCTTCATCCATCCGCCGCAGGTGTACTGGTAGAAGTCGGCGCAAGGGTCGGCCGTCTTGTCCATGGCGGTGACGTCGACTCCGGGCGTGTAGGGAAACGAGGTCAGCGGCTTTTCGTTTTGGGCTGAGGCGGTTAGGGCGGCGGCAAGGAGGAGGAACAGCGGGAATAGAGTTTTCATGGTTTTTCCGGCGAAGGGAAGTGTAGCGGGAAGCAGGCATTCGGAACAAGGACTCTTCGTGACGCCCGAGGAGGTCAGTGAGTGCTATGGCTGCTGCCCACTCTGACAAAATCCAACGAGTTGATGTGGCGGAGACTAGTGGGAGGGAACGGGTGAAGACCAGTGAGCGTTGCGGAACTGCCAGCGTCCGTCGCGATACTCTACGAGTCCGGTGAAGTATCCGGTTTCGGTGACGCTGTGGCCGGCGGTGTCGACTTGAATTTCGCGCCAGGAGACCGCGACTACGGCAAACTCGTTGGTGAGGGGATCGACGCGCAAATCGTCTCCCCACTTCAATTCGATGTGACGGATGGTTTGGGCAAAATTGCGAGTGCCTTCTTGAGCCGCAGCGGGGTTGGGGAAGGCCATCTGGCCGTTGACGGCCATAAAGAATGCGGGACTCGCATCGAAATATTTGATCCAAGCCGTGGGCCCGTCCTGGGTGACAGAGTGGGAGACGGTTTGCATGAAGGAGCGCACGGCTTGGTCGACCGAGGCAGCTCCGTCCGGGGTGGGGGAGTGGGAAGGGCTGGCGCCAGCGGCACAAAGAACGCAGGTTGCGAACGTGACCGCGAGCAGCAGAGAACCGATTCGCAACTTGCGCGACGGGAACACAGCGGGAAGAACGCGAGGTGAAGACGACATAGAAAACCTCCATCGACCGTCGAGCCGGAATGACGAGGGATAACGGTATAACAAAGGAAGTCTAGTGCGTCAAAAAATCGTGCAGTCACTCATTGGTCCTCACCTTCTACTGGCTAGTGTTCGCGGAGAGCAGGGCGAGGCGGAGGCCGGGGTCGCTCACACTTCCGTAGCGGGTGCAAGAAGGAATTAATCGGGCGGAATGGGACCTTCGAATCTTGATTCTCGCCTCGGTGACGCGTAGAGTTTAGCCGTGGAGTCTCTCGAGTAGGGCGCTTTCGGATGGCGGGCAAATCTATGTCGAATCAGGCCAGTATCTATCTCAAGTTCGGCGGAGTGACGGCGATAATTCTGGTGCTGCTCGGCTACCTGGCCTATAGCGGCGTGCAGGATAGCAAGAGTTATTACGTCACGATTAAAGAACTGCACAAGATGGGCGACGGCGCGTACTCGAAGAGATTGCGAGTTGCGGGAAATGTCCAGCCGGGCTCGATCAAGCGCGTGGGAACGCACGTGCAGTTTGTGCTGATGGAAGAAGACCAGACTCTCCACGTGGACTATACGGGGACAGAAGCACCGCCTGACACGTTCAAAGACGACTCGCAGGCGCTGGCCGACGGGCGCTTCGATCGCGACGGCGTATTTCATGCCAAGCAACTGCAGGCCAAGTGCGCGTCAAAGTATGCTCCGCAGCAGCCGGGCGCGACGCCATCCGCCGAACCGGCCAAGACGATGACGCAGAGTATTCCAGCCCCGAGCAGTTCGCCATCGTCAGCTTCGGAGTGATAAAGTTTCATGCGATGAAGTGCCGCGATCGCGTCCTGCTCCTCGCCATCGTAATCGCCGTAGGTTCCTCGATTGCCTTCGCGCAGCAGACCACGACAAATTTACTGCAGCAAGCGCAGGAGCTGCATCCGCCGGAACACCCAGTCACCCAGGAACAGCTCAGGACGTATTTCAAGGTTTGTCACATCGAATCTTTTTCCTTGCAGCTAACCCACGAGAAAATGGAACAGCAGCGGAAGCACCTTCCGGAGTGGTATCCGCAGCCAGTATGGGATGAGATCGAGCAAGCGGTCGACAATATCGACTTACCGCAAGTAGCGTTGCCAATTTATCAGAAGTACTTGAGTGAGGAGGACGCGGGCTGGTTGATCAAGTTCTCGGCGACGCCACAGATGCAGAAACTGATTCGCTCCATCCTGGATAAGGATCGGGCCTTGCAACATGAAGGCGTCGATCCAAATCAGGCTCGCAGTCAGGCAGTGGCGAGCGTTGCAGAGGATGAGGAAAATGCCGAGCTTCGCCGCCTTGCTGCGCTGATGACGCCAGCGGATGAGCGTGAGCTCAAGCTGCGTGCTACCCATTTGGAGCAAATGCAGCCGTTGCTGGCACAGTTAAGGCCTGAGTATAACCAGGCCCTGAAAGGCAAGCAGACGGAGCTCGCGAAGGCCATCACATCGAAGCACGCCAGCGAACTATCACAGGCCAAACGGAAGTTTGAGGCTGAGCACCCACCAGATTCCCAACCACATCAATGATCGGCATCAATGATCGGCGCACAACCGTGACCGGAGCACAATGAAGAACCTTGCGACGACTCGCTCCGTTATCACGGTTCGCAGCGTCATCAAGCAGTTTGGGCGTTTTGCGGCGCTGCGCGGCGTGACCGCGGAGTTTGACGCGGGACGATTCCACGCCATTCTCGGGGAGAACGGAGCGGGGAAGACCACACTGCTGCGGGCGCTGGCCGGGCTGGCGCAGCCGACGCGCGGCGAGATCTTGATTTTTGGGAAGTCTCCGCGGGAGGCTTGCCGCGATATTGGGTATATGGCGCATCCGTCCCTGCTTTATGACGAGATGAGCGGGATGGAGAACCTGCGCTACTTTGCCGGTCTTTATGGGATTGGTTGCAGCGGGCTTAATCTTAATAAAGATCTTCCCTGCGAAGAGGTAATTCGTGCCGTGGGGCTCGATCCGGAGCTGACGCGGCCCGTGGGGCAGTATTCGCAGGGAATGCGGCAACGCATGTCGCTGGCACGGGCGATACTGCACGATCCGCAAGTGCTGCTGCTGGATGAGCCGTTCTCGAACGTGGACGTGCATTCGGCGCGCGCCATGGTCGAACTGCTCAAGGGGATGCGGGACGCGGGGAAGACCGTTTTCGTAATCACGCATCAGGCGCAATCGCTCGAAGGGGTGGCGGACGAGTTTGTGTGGATGCAGGCGGGGCAGATTGTCGATCGGACGGCCAGCTTGGCTCGTGTGGCGAGTCCCGCGAGTGGTGACCTCCAGTGACAATCTCAAGGACAGAGGCAGCGAAGCCTCCCGCTAATTCGCTTTGGGCGGTAACGCTGGCGACGCTGGTGAAAGATATTCGGCTGGAGTGGCGCTCGAAGGATGCGCTCAACTCCATGCTGTTCTTTTCGCTGCTGGTGGTGGTGATCTTCAGCTTCTCGTTCGATCCACTGGCGGAAGAATCGCGGCACATTGTCGGCGGATTGATCTGGGTGGCATTTCTGTTCGCCGCGGTGGTAGCGCTCAACCAGACCTGGGCGCGCGAGTTGCGGAATCAGGTGCTGGATGCCTACCGGGTCTCTCCGGCACCGGCGAATGCATTGTTTCTGGCCAAGGCGCTGGGCAATTTTATTTTCGTGAGCGTGCTGGAAGCGTTGATGACGCCGCTGTTCGTGATTTTTTACAACCTGCGGGTGCTCGGTCCGGCGTGGCAGTTGATTCCGGTTGCACTGCTGGGAACCTGGGCGCTGGTGGTGAATGGAACATTTTTTGCGGCGATGTCGGTGCGCACGCGCAGCCGTGAACTGATGCTGCCGCTGCTGTTGTTTCCGATTTCGATTCCGGCGGTGCTCGGCATGGTGGCGGCTACTACGTCGATTCTCACGGGAGAAGATTCGGCGCACTTCTACATCGTGTTGCTTCTCACCTACGATGTGGTGTTTACTACAGCTTGTCTGGCCTTGTTTAACATGATTCTGCACGCGGAATGAAACGGCTTTTCCCCATCCTCTCGGGTCTGACAGCGATTCTGCTGGCCTATGCCTTATATCTGGCGCTGGTGGTTGCGCCCACCGACGCGCAGCAGGGGGAAGTCTACCGCATCATCTATTACCACGTGCCGTCGGCATGGACAGCATTTCTGCTCTTCTTCATTAATTTCATCGCATCGATTCAGTACCTGGTAAGCAAAAAGGCCTCCACGCAAGCCGCGGCGAAATGGGTTGTGCTGGGGATCGGGGTGGTGGGCGCGGTCGCGTGTCTTCTGCCGCAGGTACAGACGCTGCTGCCGGCGGGAATGCGGCCGAGCGCGGTGGCGACAACGGTGCTGTTGATTCCGCTATTTTATTTTTTGATTGGGTGGCTTTTTCCGGGAGATCGGCTGGACGTGCTGGCCGTTACGACGGCCGAGGTAGGCGTGGTTTTCTGCACCATCGTATTGGTCACGGGGCCGATCTGGGCGCGGCCGGTGTGGGGTATCTGGTGGGCGCCGGGAGATATTCGGCTGACCTCGACGCTGGTGTTGTGGCTGATTTATGTGAGTTATCTGGTGTTGCGGCGGTTTTCGAACAGCGCGCAGACGCAGATGCTGGCGGCGGCGCTGGCAGTGTTTGGGGCGCTGGATGTGCCACTGGTTTATTTTTCGATTTGGTTTTTCCGGACGCAGCATCCGCAGCCGGTCATTGGCGGGGGCGGGTCGATGGATCCGCGCATGCTGCACGTGCTTTTGATCAGCTGGATGGCGTTTCTTTGTTTTGCGTTTTTGGTGTGCTGGTCGCGCTTCCGGCTGGAGTTGCTGCACCGCGAAGTGGAAGACGCTCACGCCCTGGAATCGCTGGCGGGAGAAGGTGTGGCGGCCAAGACCAGCCTACCGCTGAATCGGAGCCCGCGATGAACGCCATCAAATTTCTCTTCGCTGCTTATATCGCCACTTGGGTGATTCATGGTGTTTATCTCGGGAGTTTAGTGCGAAGATTCGGCCGGCTGCGGCGGGAGTTGAAGGAAGTGGGGAAAGGGAAGTAGCGTCCCGTGGCTAAAGCCCGTCGAATTTCGTGCTGACGGCATGGCTGAAGCCATGCCCTGATACGAACCCTTTGATCTGACACGAGCCCTTCGATCTGACACGAGCCCTTCGATGACTCTTGGGCGGGAATTGATGGAAGTCGGGAGGAGAATCGGCGACCTCGCGAATTCCCATTTTGAGACCCGCATCAAGAATCAAGCCATATCACACTTGCCACCTCCGGTCGGGTCCCGTTAACTAGAGACGTGTATCAGGGCACGCCTTCAAGGCGTGCCGACGAATGCCCGGAAAAAGGAACCGGCTTTAGCCGCTGCTTTATGGCAATTCCGATTCGACATTCTCATGCTTCGCGCGCTGTCGCAGGTGCGCGCACATTCTTTGTGACGTCCTCCATCGCGGGAAAGCAGAATCTATTGCAGTCCTACCGATCTGCGGAGGTGTTCATTAGAGTCCTCTACGACTATCGTGCGCAAGGAAAATTTCGTCTTCATGAATTCGTCGTCATGCCCGATCATTTCCACGTTTTGCTGACGGTCGACTGCGAAATGACTATCGAGAGAGCTGTGCAGTTCATTAAGGGGGGATTTGCGTTTCGGGCCGGACGAGAACTTGGGTTCAAGGCGCCGATCTGGCAGAAAGGGTTTTCAGAAGTCCGCATTCTGGACGCTGATGCTTATCGGGGTGTGGCGGAATATGTTCGGAATAATCCGGTGGCGAAGCGTCTCGTGACGGAGGCCACGCAGTTTCCCTTTTCGTCGGCTCACGCGGGATTCGAAATGGATCCAGCCCCGCAGGGGCTAAAGCCCGTCGAATTTCGTGCTGCTGACGGCATGGCTGAAGCCATGCCCTGATACGAGCCTCAAAGCGCTGTCAGGTCCGAGAGGAATTCAGGTTCCTGATGCACATTCAGTTCCTCACGACAAACTCAGTTCGTGGATTTCCATTCTGACTGGAGGGCGGCGAGGAAGTCGGGGCTGCCGTTGGAGCGGAGGAATTCGTAGTCTTCGATCATGGCGGCGGTGCCGATGCGGGCGGAGGGCATCGGATGTTCGACGCGGATGACGCGAGCGGTGAAACGGACTCGGACGGCGTCGGTCAGCGTGACGTGGGGTGGAAAGGTCAGCGTGACTTCGAGTTTGGTGCCGGCTGCAATCGCGCGGTCGAGGTAGAAGAAGACGCCGCGGGCGCTCACGTTCTGGGTTTCGGTTTGAACCTCGGGTTGACCCGGATCCGTGCCTTCGACGCGGACCATGGCGGGCAGGCGCATGTCGAACCGCCGCATCATCCGCCGTTCCTGTGAATTCGGTTGCATGGCTGAGCTCTTTCGCCCGGAGCGTGTTCTTCCTAGAAAGGCGACCACGGAAGACGTCACAGTGCCTCACCCCAAACTGAGGCCTTACTGAACCTCAATGTATAGAAATATCACCAGTTTGCAACAGCAAAATGCCGGCTGAACTGATTCGGTTAATCTGTCCGGAATTTGGAACGGAACGCGTCCGGGAGCCACAGGAGGGACGCGCGTACGCGCAGGGCTCCATTCGGATAGAGCAATCGGGCTGCCATCTCGGCGCGGATTAATGGGCATATTTTCCACGAAGAATGAGTGGGTTGCGAAGGCCTTTGATTGATCGGTCTTACTCGTTTTTAAGGGTTGGTGCAAGGGATTGCGGCGAGCGGATCATTCTTTGGTCCACCCTTTGGTCCACCGCCTGTTCCTGGCGTGAATCCTTAATGTGCCCCCAGGGAGCCGTTCCGCGGAGGCGATTTGACTGAGCATGCCATTGGGTGAAAGCGGCAACTTCGCTTTCCAGACCCACACTGGTCACGGCAAAAAAGAATTGTTGAGGCAACGCGCGGGACGCGGCATCTTTCCGGTCCTGCGGCCGCATCTGAGGGAACTTGGGGCTAGGGCAGGGCGGAGGGTCGCTTGACTTGTCTATCCGTCAGATGTTTAAGTAGTTATTTAATTTTTCCGCCAGTTCCAGTGACAAGCAAGCTGCGGGCCGGTCGCTCCGGGAAGTTTATCGGCGCGAGGTCAGGTTGACTGGTGCGCCGTATCGAATCTCTCCACTGATCTGAGCAGGTAAAGACCTGAGCAAGATAGAGGTCTGAATAAGGTCTGAGCAAGAGCACGGCTGGAAGAATGTGGCGCTAGGAATCGGCGAGAGAGATTCTGGGCGGATGCGAACTCAGCGAGGAACAATCCTGAACAAGATCGATCGCAAGAATACTGGTTGGACTGCATCGGAGGAACGAGTGATGGTTGATCGCCGTTGGTTGGGAACATCCGTGGTACGAGTTCGTGTTCTAGCCGCTGGGCTGGTGGTGCTCGCGGCGGGATGCGCAGTTCTCGGGTGGGGTTCCCGCGCACGCCAGACCGCCGCAAACGAGATCACGAACGTCGCGGCCCACCCGGCTACAATCGGAAATCCAGCGACCGAAACGGCGACGGAGGGTGCGGCGACGGCGCTGCGGTTGCGCGCCGCTGGCCCCGAATTGAAGTCGCGGGCGCGCTCGCTTTTCGCCGGGCTGCCGCTGTTCTTCGAGCCGAATCTGGGTCAGGGACATCTCGACCCCGCCGACCGGCGCACGAAGTTTGTGACACGCGGCCCCGGATACAGCTTGTTTCTCGGCCCGGAAGGGGCGATCCTGAGCACGGTTTCACAACCGAATCTCGACTCCAAGAAGGAAGACCCGCAGCAGCGCAACGCGTCCCTCGCTCGCGTGAGTTCGCTGCAGATGAAGCTGGCGGGGGCGAATCCGCATGCGACTTTGACGGGCGCCGATCTGCTGCCCGGTAAAAGCAATTATTTTCTTGGCAATGATTCCGCGAAGTGGCAGCGCAGTGTGCCGCAGTTTGCCAGCGTGCGTTACGAAAATGTCTATCCTGGAATCAATCTGGTGTTCTACGGCAACCAGGGACGGCTGGAATATGACTTCAAGGTCGCGCCCGGCGCCGATCCGGCGCAGGCCGAGCTTGAATTCAACGGCGCGAAGCAGTTGCAACTGAAAGATGGGGCTCTGCTGATCCGGAGCGAAAGCGGCAGCGCGCAACTCGAGGCTCCGCGGGTGTACCAGGAAATCGCGGGTCAGCAGCAACTGGTCGAAGGCCGATTCGTTTTGAGGGGCGACAACCGGGCGGGATTTGCCATCGGGTCGTATGATCATTCGCGCGAACTAGTCATCGATCCGGTCCTGAGCTTCGCGACCTATTTCGGCGGAAGCGGGGACGAGCTAGCAACTTCGGTTGCGGTCGATGGAAGCTTCAACATTTATCTCACGGGCTCGACCACATCGCCCAATCTTTCAAGCACTCCTGTACTCTTTCCTTCAACCCTCGTCCCCGGAGCGGCGCAGAATATTTACATTGCCAAGATCACGCCGCCTTTGGGCTCGGCGGCGGCCGTTCTTGACTATGTGGCTTATATCGGAGGCGATGGGACCGACAGTCCGGTGGGAATCAGCGTCGACAGCGCGGGCGATCCTTACGTGGCTGGCACTACTTCGTCGAGCAACTTTCCGACCACCGCGACCAACGCTTATCAGACCACACCCGAGGTTCCCGGCACGCACGTTTTCGTGACCGAGATGCTGGGTAGCGCGACTACGCTGCAGTATTCGTCCTATCTTTCGGGTAACGGCACCGACACTGCCAGTGGCATGACCATTGATGCGTCGGGCAATGTATACGTCACCGGAACGACGACTTCGTCAGACGTGGCATCTACGACCGACCAATTCCCGGCGAGCACGCTGCCGGAAGCGTTGCCCTTTCAGATCTCTTCTCGCGCGCCGATTCAGTTCTTCATGACCAAAGTGAACACGACCGCGCCGCGCACCGGCAGCATCGCTTACTCGACCTACTTTGGCGGGGGCAGCTTTGACACGTCCCCTAATCCGATCGCCGTCGGCGGCGGCATAGCCGTCGATACTAATGGCATTGTCTACTTCGCGGGCACGACGAACTTCCTCTACACAGGGTCGAGTAGCACCACCGATTTTCCCATCCTGAACGCCTACCAGCCATGTCTGGATTCGGCGCCTCCGGTCTCGATCAGCTATCCCGAGTTGTGCACATATACAACGCCGGCACCATCAGCGTCAGATGCTTTCGTGACCAAGCTCAATCCCAATGCCCCTCAAGGAGAACAACTGATCTGGTCGACCTACGTGGGAGGCAGTGCAACGGACTCTGGCGCGCAGGTCGCGCTCGATACCGGCGCGGCGAACGTTTATCTTGTCGGAACCACAAACTCTGTCGACATTAATCAAAGTATCGCGACGCTGAGTACTTCTTCGGCGTATCAACAATGCCTGGATCAGCCAGTGAACCCGGTGCCCCCCGCCGGCTGTACGCTGACCGCCGCGGGTGGCCCGTATCCGAACGATGCGTTTGTGGCGCGCCTGAGCAATCCGACTCCTTCCACTACCACCACGACTTCGAACAACGTGTCGCTGAACTATTTCTCCTTTCTCGGTGGGACCGGCAACGAAGCCGGGCTTGCCATCGCGGTGGACTCGGCCAGTGGCGCGATCGTGACCGGATCGACGCAGTCGACAGATTTCCCCATTTTCCCGGCGTCGACGATCCAAACTACTCTTACTGGGGCCCAGGATGCGTTTCTGGCGAGGTTGAACACTGCCGCGCAGTTAGGACAGACGAACGGTTCGTGGGCCACGTACTACGGTGGAGGGAGCTCGGACGGAAATACGGTGCTTACCACGGGTACAGGTGTGGCGCTCGATGTGAATCAGAATACCTATTTCGCGGGCGACACCAATTCGACCACCCTACACGTGAACTCGGCGTTAGAACCGAACTACAATGGCGGTTACGACGCGTATGTGGCCCAACTGCAGTCTGTGTTGAGTTTGTCGATTAGCGGAGTGCTGACGCTGGGAACGAATCAGGTCTTCGTCGACGCCGGGAACCAGGCGACGTTCACTTACACGATCACCAACAACGGCCCGGATGCGGCCAGCAATATCACGGTCGTGGACGACCTGAACTCTAACATTACGGGTGTACCGCTCAACTTTGTTTCGGCCAGTGCCAGTGCTGGAACCTGTGGCGGAGGTTCGACCAATACCAACGTGAGCTGTAGTCTTCCCACTCTGCAATCGGGCGCAACGGCCACCGTCACCATCGTGCTCACGCCCACGCCCTATTCCAACGGGATTCAAGCCGCCTTCAACGGCGGCTCGGTGCAGGTGATGGGCACAGGCAACAATGTGCTGGCGCGCACCCAGGTGCCGGCGCAGATGGACGACTACACGATGGCAACCAATCCTGCGAATCAGAGCGTGCCCGCCGGACAAACCGCCCAGTATCAGGTGGTGCTGACACCGCATCCGATTTATTCTTCGAAGCCTACCCTGTCCTGCACCGGCCTTCCGACTGGAGCGGCATGCAACTTCACCAACAGCCCGGTCTACATGGGCCAAGGTCCCGGATCTTCGACGCTCAACCTCACGACTACGGCGCGGCCGATTATTCCACCCGTCACCAGTTTGTGGACGCGGCATTTCTACGCGATGTGGCTGGCGCTGCCGGGATTAACGCTGCTGGGAGTGGGAGCCGGAAGCAACCGGCGTCGGCGGCGCATCCTGGGAATATTGCTGTTCTGCACGCTGTTTGCGCTGCTTCTGCTGCAGCCGGCATGCAGCAGCAGCAACACGCAGCTACCGGTCAGCGGAACCCCGGCCGGTCAGTACAAGGTCACGGTGACGGCTGCGTCCGGCAGCGACACCAAGAGCGGCGTGATTACTCTGAATGTTCAGTAAGTAATGTTCAGCAGATAACGTTCCGCAGACAGAGCGCAGTAGAGGACGTTCAATTCTTTTGTTGGAAGCGCTTCGCGGGGAAACTCACGCTCCGGCGGAGAGCTTGTGGTGTCCTTTAGACTCGGCAATCCCATATTGCCGAATCTTATAGAGCAGAGCCTTGTAACTGATCTGTAGAATCGCGGCTGCCTGCTTGCGGTTCCAGTTGGTCTGCTCCAGCGCGTTGGTGATGGCCTGAGCTTCGGCTTCGTCTTTCGCGGTGCGGGCGAGAGACTTCAGTCCGCCTGGCTCGGCGGCGCGGCCGGAAGAATCGCCGTGGACTCCTCCACTGCCATTGCCGTCATTTCTGGGAATCAGCTCGCTGACTGCCAGGTTCTCATCCCCAAGAATCAGATAGCGCTTCAGGAAATTATTTAGCTCCCGCAGATTGCCGGGCCAGGAATGATTCTGACAGGCTTGCAGCAAACTCGGAGAGAGTGGCAGTGGCGCGCGCGCGTAACGCTCGGCCATGCGCGTCATCGAATGCTTCAGCAGGATGGGAATTTCTTCCTTGCGTTCGCGCAGCGGCGGAATCTGCATGGTGAAAGCATTCAGACGGTAGTAGAGATCCTCGCGCAGGCGCTTGCTGGCGAGTGCTTCCGGAATGTTGATGTTGGTGGCGGCCAGAATGCGTACATCGACCTTGATGATAGAACGACTGCCCAGGCGCGAGAAGGTCTGGTCTTGCAGGACATGGAGGAGCTTGGCCTGGAGCAGAGGCGGCATTTCTCCGATTTCGTCGAGCAGAATTGTGCCTTTGTTGCAGAGCTCAAATTTGCCCGGCTTGGCGTGGGTCGCGCCTGTGAACGCGCCCGGCTCGTAGCCGAACAATTCGCTCTCCAGCAGGTCGGCGGGAACGGCGGCACAATTTACCTTCAGGAAAGTTCGATGCGCGCGCGGCGAAAGCTTGTGGATCAAGCGCCCCAGGACTTCTTTGCCGGTGCCGCTCTCGCCGAGCAGCAGCACGGGAATGTCGACATTGGCTACCAGCGCGGCCTGCGAACGGATCTTGCGCATCTGCGGACTGGCCGCGATGAAGAAAACGTCTTCGGAAAGTTCTTCGACTTCTCCGCTGTAAGTTTGTTTTCCCTGGCCGAGGCTCAGGTCGATAACGGCATCGAGTTCGGCTTTCTGAAACGGCTTGGTCAGATAATCCTGCGCGCCCAGCTTCATGGCGTGCACAACCTTGCGGGTATCGTTGACGCAGGAGAGCATGACGACCTTGACGCCAGGTTGAATGCGCCGCAGTTGTTCGAGAGTCTCCAGGCCATCGATGCCGGGCATCAACACGTCGAGCAGCACCAGGTCGGGTCGCGAACCTTTTTCTACGAGCGCGAGCGCTTCCTCGCCGGTGGTCGCGGTCTCGACTTTATAGTCGTCCACTTCGAGCAGCGTCTTGATGTAACGCAGCATCCCGGGTTCGTCGTCGACCAGCAGGATCTTGGCAGTTGGCTTCATCGATTTTTCCCCTTGCTGGCCGCGGCAGCGGGCTTGTATGGAATCAGGAAAGAAAACTTGCAGCCCGCGCCAGGATCGCTCTCGACCCAGATTTTTCCTGCCATGCCCTGGATCAGGCGACGCGCGATGGCGAGGCCTAATCCCATGCCTTCTTGACTGGCGGTGCCGGGCAGACGGAAGAAATCGTCAAAAACTTCCAGATGAAATTCCGCGGGAATTCCGGGCCCGGTATCGGAAACACTGACCTTGACCGAGTTAGGATGCGTTACGTTCTGGCGGCGGCGCTCTGCAGTCGAAGGCTGGGCCGCGGCGCGGCGCTCCCACATGTGCGGCTCAGCATGCAGCCACACCGTTCCGCCCGAGGGCGTGAACTTGAACGAATTTTCCAGCAGGTTCGAAATGATGCGCTCCACCTTCGGAGAATCGAAAGGAAAAATGGGCAGCTTATCGTTGGCCAGAAAATAAAGCGCCAACCTTTTTTCCTGAAAACGATTGGACCACATCCGGCAAACTTCAGAAAGGCAAACGTTGATATTGCCGGCCTCGAACTGCATGCGCAGGCCGCCGGTTTCAAGCGCGCTGTAGGTGAGGAAATCCTGAATGAACTGCTGCAGACGTTTTCCGCTGGCCTGCATGTCGTGCAGAACTTCGCGCTGGCGCTCGTTGAGCGCACCGAGTTTCTCGTTCTGCAGCAATTCGACGTAGCCATTCATAATCGACAGCGGCGTTTTGAGATCGTGGGCGGCGGAGGCCAAGGCGTTGGTCGTGCGCTGGAAACGGTCGCGCAGCTCTTTGTACTCCTGGAGCAGATTTTCCGGGTTGGGTACATCGCCGTCAGTACGGGCAGAGGAAGCAGTGGCCGGCATTGGTTGAGAAGACATGGGCTGAGAAGTTCCTCCCGCGTCAGAAACACACGTATTCTTGTGAGCAGAGGCCATTGGGGAACTACCACAGGTTGACGGGGAGAGGGAACTCACACTCGGAAATCTCCGCTCGAGTGCCGATTACAAAATCCTATTTCAGGGCCAATTTGTTGTCAACGAAAAATGCACGGGAATTACCCAAGTGTAGCAAAAGCTTGCACTTTTGCGGGTTACGACTCGCGGATGGCGGGTTTCCTGAAAGCGAATACACAGCGAAGATAGCTACCGGAAACTCCCGCCCCCTTGCCTGTTTTGCAGTCCGAGACGGACGCACTTTGGTTTTGTTTCCCGGTTTCACCCCGGATTTGCCGAACATTTGGCCCCTAAGGTGCTCCCTGACACATAGTTCGGCGCGATGGGGAGCTCTGCATGCGTGGTCTGAAGGCGGGAAGTGAGCGGCGGAAGTGGGCTCGATTGCCGCTTGCGATCCCCGTTTTCGTTCGCAGCCGCGATGCGAAGGGCACCGAATTTCTGGAATTTGCCACCGCGCTGAACGTGAGCGCCGGCGGAATGCTGGTCGCGATCCGCCGCCCTCTGCCTGCAATCGCGCAGTTGCGGCTGGAAATTCCCAGCGCCCCAGTGGCGTCGTTAGCCCTATTGCCGCGGGCTTCTCGAACTCTGCGGGCCAAGGCGCTACGCAGCGCACAGGCGGACGGCTACTATCTGCTGGGCCTGAAGTTCACTCGCCCGCTGCTTCTTGCGGCGGGCACTCCTGCCCGTCGGCGGAAAATTGCTCCAGCCGTGTGAAAATGTTTGCGCATAGCCCCACCGAAGGTGTTACTGTTGTCCCAATTCCCTGATTACCAAGGCGTACCGGCTTGGCTCTTTGGTAAGTTGATATCCCTCAATCACATAAGCTAGATTTGAATGGTTAGTGCCAGGCCAGGATACTTTGGCTCTCCGGGTGCTAGTTCAAGGTGTATCCCCCCAATTGGTAAAAATCTGCCATGACAACCAGCAGTGTTAATACGCTAGCCCAGCCCCTGGGAGAAATGCCTCCTGAGGCCATTATTTTCGGGCGCACCGAGGCCATGCAGGCCGTCCGCGACCGGCTCACGAAACTGGCGAGCGCGAACGTTCCGGTCCTGATCCAGGGTGAGAGTGGGACAGGCAAAGACATTATCGCGCGCATGATTCATGCGGCTTCGCCGTGGCGCACCGGGCCGTGGGTGAAAGTGAATTGTCCTGCGATTCCGGGCACGCTGCTCGAAAGCGAATTGTTCGGCTACGAAAAAGGAGCGTTCACGGGCGCTTATGGAATGAAGCCGGGGCGCGTGGAGATGGCGCATCGCGGCACTCTTTTTCTCGACGAGATCTCCGAGTTGGATATGTCGCTGCAGTCGAAGTTGCTGCAATTGCTTCAGGACGGGCAGTTCTGCCGCATCGGCGCCCAGGAAGACAAGAAAGTAGAAGTGCGCGTGGTCTGCGCGACCAACCGCAAACTCGAGCAAGAGATTGAAAACGGCACGTTCCGGTCAGATTTGTTTTATCGCATCAACGTAGTGAACCTGCACCTGCCTCCGCTGCGCGAACGGGCGGGCGACATTCCCGATCTGGTCACGCATTTTCTCGAGTATCACAACCGAAAATACAATTGCCGGGCGCGGGCGCTTTCGAGCGAGATGATGACGCAGCTGCGCAAGTATCATTGGCCGGGCAACATCCGCGAACTGGAAAACCTGATCAAGCGGTACGTGATTCTGGGCAACGAAGACGTGATCTCGTCCGATCTGACGCCTCCGCCCACCGATTTCTTCAATGCTGAAATCCCGGTCGACGGTCAGATTTCTCTGAAGAAGCTGACTCGCCAGGCGGTGCGCGAGTTGGAGCGGAAAGTCATACTGAAGGTTCTGCAGAATTGTCACTGGAATCGCAAGCAGGCAGCGCGCGCATTGAGCATCAGCTATCGCGCTCTGCTTTACAAAATTCGCGACGCCGGACTGCCCTCCAACCGAGTGGTCAAGCAACGCGAGGCGGATAATCCCAAGCCTGGAGTGGCCGCCGACTGAAACGTGGGCGGCGCTTCGCGCCGGGCACTGAGGACGGATCTACAGGATTCTCCCGATGTGGAATCTTGACGTTGTTGCGCAGATGTTTTCACTTCACGCCTATCCCCGTTTGGCGGATCTCCCGTAACTGCTTATTCTCCTGCCGCTTACGTGGAGTCCCACTTTGGTACTCGAGGTGCACCTTAGGCTGCAATGTCTCTTGCGGTATCCCCCCAACTGTATGAACACCTGTCGTGAATCAATGGCACTCGGGCGAAGTGATCCTAGGAGAAAGACTATGAAGAAAATCCTGTTGCTGGCATTACTGGCTCTGGCCCTGCCAACTGCGATTTTTGCCGATAGCGTTGACTACACGAACAGCGGCGGTACCTTGTCGGGTTCGAGCGCGGGACTTACGCTGAGCGGATCGGTGTTGATTGCAGTGAATGGGTTGAATGGGGGCGGACTGCTGACAGGTTCTGACCTGGGCGGCGTGAGCTTTACCACGGGAGCCCTGCTGAGCGGTTCGCTGCAAATGGGGGGCTCGTTTGCCGGCGGCGGATCGTTCACTATCACAGGCAACGGTACTAACGGAGTTCCGGACGGCACTTTGTTTACAGGAAGTTTTTCCGGACCCGTCACCTGGACGATGGCGACTCTGGCAAACGGGACGCATAACTACACTTTGACCGGCATCATTTCGGGATGGAACGGCTCGGGAGCGGCGACCCAAGGCGTGACCGTGCAGTTGACGATCAACACCGGCAAGGGCTTGTTCAACGGCAGCACAAGGATTTCCAGCGGTGACACAAGCGGGAGCGTCACCGTTCCTGAGCCGGGGTCGTTGACCCTGCTGGGAAGTGGACTGCTCTTTCTGGCTGGATTGGTCCGGCGCAAACTCAATAGCTAAAAATTTCACTGGCTGTGCGCCAACAAAGAGAACCCCGCCCAGGAGCGGGGTTTTTCTTTTGGTGGTTTTTCGATCGTACGGCTAGAGCAAAGGCTAGCTTCGGAGCTCCGACAACGCCTTGCGGGCGTTGTCGTTCTTGGGGTCGAGCTTTACGGCCTTTTCCAATTGCTGCACAGCCAAGGCGGTCTGCTTGTTTTTCTGATAGGCGATGCCAAGGTGGTAGTGCAGATCGGCGTGATCGGGTTCGCCGTGCTTCTCGCTCAGCCGCAACGCTTCCTGAAATTGGTTGATAGCGGACTGGTAGATTCCCTTGTGGTAGTAGGCCCAGCCCAGCGTGTCCGCGGCGTCAGGCGAGTCGGGCATTCCACGTCGGGCAGTTTGCGCCAGGCTCATCGCCACGTCGACGTTCTCTCCCTGCTCGAGCATGAGATAAGCGAGATTGTTGGAAGCGCGCGGCTGATCGGGAGAAATGCTAAGTGCCTGTTGATACATTTTTTTGGCCTGATCCCAATCTTTCTTTTCTTCGTACAGCTCGCCGGAGAGAATGTAGAAGATAACCTCTCGTGGATTGTCTTTGATGGATTGCTGGTAAAGAGCAAGAGCCTTGTCGGAAGCCCCTTCCTGGACTTGCACCTTGCCGAGTTTTTCGAGGGCGTCGATGTTGGTCTTGTCCAGTTCGATAGCTTTGCGCAATGCGGCATCGGCGGCAGGGAAGTCCTTCTTGCCGTTGAACAGGGCGGTGCCGAGAAGATCGTAGAAATTCGAGTTGTTCGGGGACTTGGCGATTTGCGCGTTGGCCGCGGCAATCGCCTGGTCATATTGTTTTTGAGCGAAATACGTGTTCATCACGCCGCTTAATCCCTCGCCCGAGGACGGATCTTTATCGAGGGCCTGCCGATAGGACTTCTCGGCTTCGGCGTAGTGTTTCTGGATCAGCTGGATGTTGCCCATCTGGACGTAGGGAGCTGGACTCTGAGGAGTTCTTTGCAGGGCTTCCTGCGCATCCTGCTGCGCGTCGTTGAAACGCTCCCGGGCCAGGTCGGCAACGCCTTTGAGAATGTAGCCGTCGGCAGAGTAGGGCTGAGCAGTAATAATCTGCTGCGCGGTCTGCAGGACAGTCTCAACATCGCCGTGCCTCAACGCCAGACCAGCCAGAGCCCGCTGCGCGTCAGTCAGATCAGGACGTATGCGGACGGCTTCGCGCCACTCCTGCTTGGCCTGACCCTCGTTGTGTTGCTGGATAAAAGCATTTCCCAACCAGTAGTGAGCGATGGCATTGTCGGGATCGTTGCGCAGAGCGCCTTGCAGAGAGTCAACGGCGGCGGTGGGGTCATTCTGGCGAAGTTGCACCTCGCCTTTGAAGACCTGGGCCTCTATGTCGTGCGGGTTGGCTTTGAGGATTTCGGCGTCTAGTTTCGAGGCTTCGTCCAGCCGGTTTTTTAAAATCAGGAGCTGGATGTAGTTCTTCTTCACCTTGATGTCTTTAGGATGGTCGCTGTAGAGGGAAGCGAACTCGTCGAGCGCTTTGTCATAATCGCCCACCATCTGGTAGTAGAAATCGCCCAGCATGCGGTAGCCTTCGGGAATGTCGGAGAGATCTTTCTTGGTTTGACGCAGAAACGACTCGGCTTCGTTTCTCTTCTTCTCCTGCATTAGCAGGCGGACCAGGGCCTCGCGTGGGGCTGGGTTCTTGGGATCTATATCGATAGCGTGCTTGAACTGCTCTTGGGCCTCCGGCAGCTGATTGCGCGACTGATAGAAGGCGCCCAGGGCGAGTTGCGCGTTCATGGCTTGGGGGTCCTTCTCGGTTGCCACTACGAAATCACTCTTGGCCTTGTCAGGCATGTTTTTCCCGAGTTCAAAGAGGGCGCGCTGCAGGTAAGACTCGGATCGGTTGGGATCGGCGTCGATGGCTTTATTCATCTCGTCGATGGCTGCTTCGAGGTTGTTTTGCACAGCGTAGTAGCTGGCCCAGGCTTCGCGCGTTTCCGGATTGTTGGGGATTTTGTCGCGAAGGATGTCGAGGTGAGCCTTAGCCTGCTGCAGAGCGTCCTGCTGCGGCGTGCCGTCGGGATTCCGCACTCCTACCAGAAGATTGGCGAGATCGGTGTGGGCGCGATAGTTGCTTGGGTCGAGTTCCACGGTGCGGCTTAATTCCGCGAAGGCGTGGTTTTTGTCGTCTAGTTTGAGATAGGTCTGGCCAAGTTCGTAGTGGGCCTGGGCGAAACGGGAGTCGATCTGAATGGCGTTAGAAAACTGGATGGCTGCTTCGTGATACTTGCCTTCCGCAAAATATTTTTCGCCGCTGTCGAAGTATTTCTGTTTGCGAACGTTCGGATCACGGGAACAGCCCGTGAAAGTGGCGGCCAGAAGAAGGCAAGCCAGCAGCAGACGGACAGAGATAGTGCGGGTCATCATCGGGTTCTCCAACTGGGAATACACAGGCGAAGGCGCAACGTTACATGATACTGCAACGATCACCGAAGAAAACAGTTACTGGGGTCATAACTACTCTTGAACTGGGCCGGAATGATCTGGGCGGGCGAAGCCCCATTTACTCGGGGACAAAAGTGTTCAAGAGTGGGAGGACGTTGCCGACGAAGGGCAGAATACGCTGCTGGGCGGCCTCGGCGCTCTCGCCGCGATACATGGGCGTGGTGATGCGGACCAGGGAGCCGTCGCTGCGGTTCATCTGGATGGAATCCTTTACCAGGTAGTACTTGGCCCACCACTCGCTGGCGACTCCGCGATCATGCGCCCAGAACCAATACAGGACGAGTTGCCGCGAGTCTCCTTTGGCGATGAGATAACGGTTCGCGGGGAATGGCTCGTGATCCGGCATGGTGAGCAGGATGCGCTGGTTCTGCACCGGTGTCCAGCCCGAGCCGGGAAGGCAGTTCTGCGGTGAATGCGGGGTCTCGCCGGCGCGCTGGCTCGGATAGTAGGCGATGAATAGATCGATGGAGGGCGATTTTCCGTTGTCCTGATAGACACGGTGGAGAAAGTCGCCGTGTCCGAGTTTGTCGAGCGTGTCTTGATCAATCGCGACATCGGTGCTGGTAAAGTCGCCCAACTGGGTTGGAACTTGTTGGAGTTCAGCCCGAGACACGGAGGGTTCGTTCCCCACATGGGCCTGCAGGAAGGTGGCTGCCCCGGCCAGCAGGACTATTGCCAGGATGAAGCTCGTCGCGCCACCCTTCAGGCTGGGGAATACGATTGGCGCGGCGGAGGATGTGGTAGTCGACTGGTCGTTCTTTTCTTTATCGGGGAAAAGGAAACGGATCAACAGATGCAGGGAGTAGAGCATGACCAGGGAGACGACGAAGATGAGCCATCCCCAGGAAGCGTGGTAATAACCCTCGGCCATGGCGGGGTCCCAGTACTGAACGAGCAAACCAGTGCCGACAATGCGGACATCGTTGGCGAACACGGTGATGGGGACGGAAGCGAGGGCGAGAAGCCAGCGCACCCAGCGCCGCTTCTCCATCAGGTAACCGTAAATGATGGCGAGAGTTACCAGCGACATCAGGGAGCGGATGCCGCTGCAAGCGTCGGCGACTTCCAGGGGCATGGCGGGGAGATAAATGATGTTACCTTCGCGCAGAACTGGAACTCCCAGGATTGGAAGCGCGGCGGCCGCGACCCTGGCGGCCAGCAACTGCAGCGGCAGAGTGATCTGATTCAGAAGGATGGCAGGAATCGGAATCATCAGGATCAGGAAGGCCCAGGGGAAAAAAACCGCCCGGAAGAAATTCCATCCCAAGAAAAGAACAGTCAACCCCGCGAGCACCAGCAGGAGCGAGGAACGGGACAGGAACAACTCGGCTCCCAGCCGGCCGACGATCATCACGCATAGGCCAAAGGCGAGGATTGGCAGGCCGGCCCAGGAGGGCCGAACCGTTAGCTTGGCGAGTTCACCGCGCTCCTGCCAAAGCACGAAGGCGGAGAACAAGGGAACGAAAAATCCGTGGGAAAAATTGGGGTCCTGCCACCACTGCAAGACAAGATGCGCAAGAGTGGACCCATAAAGCCAAAGAATGAGCGCGCCCAGAATGCCGAGCTGCCAGTAAGGTCCCCGGGAGAATCGTCCCGACGTCATTTGCGCAGTCGAATCCTCCGTTTGCACAAGTTGAGTCACGGTTCGGAGTCCAAGAAGACCAGGGGAAAATTCAGCATAAGCGAAACCGGTCGCCGGTGCAATGCTCAGTCCTGAGCATAGGGACGGTTGGCGCTGCGTTTGTCGTGTACCGTTTATCGAACTTTTATTGTGGGTTAACACTGCTCGAGTACTCTCCATCCGGACAGAAATCTTGACCGTGGGCCGGGTAAGGGAGACATGGGCGCATCGCGGTGGAATAGTGAGCCGGTTCGCTGTCCGTATTGTGTTCACGACAACGAATTCAGGGCCATGATCGACCTGACGGGGGGCGCCGGAGGAACCTTTTACTGCACGAATTGCCGCCACCTGGTCCGCACGGGAGAACCCCAGTTCCAGTGCCTGTGCTCCAACTGCCGGAGGAAACCTTCGCAAACTGCTTGAACGGAAGGACTAATTCTGAGGGACGCCGAGTGTTCCGGCGTATGCCGGTTGGGCCGGGTCGGTCGCATTCACGAAATAGATGGACTGGACGCTCTTGACGACCTCGTTGTAGCCATAATAATGGGCCGTCTGCCCTTGAAAAGTACCCTGCACCGAGAAGGAGTTTCCCGTCACCGGCCCGGTCATGGTGAAGCTGGTGTCGTCGGTTCCGGTCGCGACGACGTTGACCGTTACGTTGCCGGAACTTTCCGAGAGCGTGGCGGTGGCGGAATCGGTGGTGCCGTCAGGCAGAGTCAGGTTTCCTACGAAAGTCCCAGTGAGTTTGGGGACGACCATGCCGGTGATGGTGCCACTGTCGATGCAGGCGCTGCCGTTCGGCGAGGCGTAGGTGCCGTTGAGCAGGCTCTGGCCGTCGCCGGCGAGGGTGCCGGTAACGTTGAAGATATTTCCATTTTCGGTGAGCGTGAAGTTGAAGGGAGCATTGAAGGCGCTCACACTTCCATCCGTCAGGCTATTGGAGGGAGTGGACGTAGGTAGACACGGTCCGCCAAAGGAGACGACATCGCCGGTCGTCGGATTCAGAGTCAAGAATGCGATTTGCGCGGTGCTGGCGGAAAGTTGACCGCTGGGCGTGTAGATGCCGTTGAGTAGAGTCTGGCCCTCCTGTAGTGCGACCTCGATGCCTGTGGCGTTGGAGCCTGGAGTATTGGAATAGGCAATGAACTCCCACGAGCCGGCGACGTTGGGAATCGGCTGCAGCGGGATTGGCGAACCTTTGTTGGCACAATTGATAAAGGCGGCGCTAAGCAGCAGGAGCGCGACCAGCGGAACGAACCTAGGCATTACGGCAATCTCCTGTTTAGCGCGGCAGGTGAGCTTCGCGCCAGGCCAGCGGACTTACTCCGCAAGCCCATTGAACACTCTCGAACGAGCTCCTTGCAGTCACGGAATTATGGCACCCGCAAAGTGATCCTCGTGTTAACCGTGTGTTAATTCTGAAAAAGACGCAGATGCACTTATTGCTCTGGTTATTGTTCAGCTACGACGACTGATGGATGCAAATTGACTGGCGATTCGTCGATGTAAAAAATCACATTGCCGTTCGTGACCGAGACCTCAGTGGCCCCGCCGAACGTCCCGGTACCGCTGCCGTTGACCGTGTACGCTCCGGCAAAGGTGGATTCGGGAATGAACAGAGGGCAAGTGGTATCGATGCAGCCGTAGCTGGAATCCTGAAAGAACGGCAGACCGGATGCGCCCAGGCTTCCTGAAGTGGAGGCTGACGAACTGGGCGTGGCGTAAACGTCGCCTTCGAAACTTGTCGTCATCCAGTCGATGTTTTCGCTGCTGCCGTAAACGTAGTCGCCGGCGACATCGCGGTTGGTGAACGGAGGCGGCGGAGCCACGGCAGGAGTTTGAAATTCCAGCACACCATCTTGCGCGGAATTGTCGGTGCCGACCAGAAATCCGGTGATGCAACTTGCCGGATTGCTGCAGGCGGAGCGTGCCAGATTGGCGGGAGCCGGTACCAGGTACACCACGAAGGCATGTGCCCCCAAAGTCTGGCCCTGCGGGGCAAAGAAATTCGCGCGGCCTGTGGTGCCGTCGACCGAGTAAGCGCCGGAAACCGCGGTCGTCCCGAGGGTGCCAGCCTGATCTTCATAGACTGTGCCAGTCACTCCACCTTGTCCGTCGAGGGTCAGCGCGCCGATGCTGACATCTGGACCAGCGGAGGACAGCCCTTCCATCCGCAACATGTGGCTGTTCTGCAGCGACGCGTTGCTAAAAGTGCTGGCGGTGGTGATGGCCTCTCCGCTGAGCAGTGGATGCGACGCGCTCAAAGGATCGGTGGTCACCACGAACGCTTCATTCTGGCTGACAACATATAAGGCCAGGTCGAGAGTGAGTGGGCCCACGGTCATGGTGCCAGAAATTCGTCCGCTGGCGTCTGGCGCAGCGAGTGTTCCGGATCCTCCGGTGAGTTGCGAGCCCAGTGTCCCCGCGTCGTCCAGGTCGGCCGCGACGGAGGTGAGGGCGCTCGAACTCGCTTGCAGGGATCCGGCCATGGCATAGTGACCCTGAGACCAATCCCATCCGCCCAGGCCGAAGGAGTAAGGACCGCTCAAACCGGCGGCGAAACTGGACGTATCCTGCGCTCGAAGAATGCCGCTAAGCTGTGCGCTGCTGCCGGTTCCGTCGTTCGATTCGATGACGTGCCCGGTCGTAAAAGTTCCGGCAGCAATGTTCGTGGCTTGCGCGTTTTGTGCCATGCCGCAGGCGTTGTCACTGGTGGCAGGCGCTCCACCTTCGGAATAGTGATTCGTGCATCCGCCTACGGTGAAGTCAAACGTGACGGTGCCGGCCGACGTGGTCAGCTCAACACAGCCGCGGTTATAGGTGATGGCGCCGTCGCTGGTAGTAATGCCGACTGCATAAGATCCGCTGGAAATGGGCAACGCCTGCGACGCGCCGGTAGCGCGCGCGATGTCCTCTTTGCCGGCGGTGACGTTGCCGTTGCCATCGAGAGTCATACTGCCGGAGATTACGGCTGGTTGCTTGTTATCGAAGCCGCGCAGCATGAAGGCGTAGGTTCCTTGCAGGTAGTTATCTGCCAGGACGGCGCCGCCAGAGAGTGTGCCTCCATTTCCCGTGGCCGTGTTTCCGGTCGGCTGGACGGAGAGCGGAGCCCCTGATGTCGAGCAGGCTGCCGGCGCTACATAGTCGCGAATGTTCAGTGTGACCTGACCTACGGCTGGATACGGCTGCTGGCTGTCATTGACCTGGAGCAATGTCGGGTAGGCGCCCGCAGTCCCGTTCCCGGCGCCGTTCGACGACACGCTGTCGCCCGCGTTGGGAGTGCCTGAAACGATGGTGTAGTTTGGGTTGGAGCCGTTCGTGCTTAACGCCAGACCGGGCGGAAGCGTGGAATTGCCGCTGGGATCCTGCACCCACGTGTAAGGAGGCGAGCCTCCGGAGGCCAGGACCGCGAGCGGCGGATACGGAACTCCATCGTAGGGATAAGGGTAGGGCGGCACTTGCACGCCCAATGACTGCGGAATCGCCAAAATAGTAAACGTGGTGGGAACGCAACTGGTCTTAACCGTGGGATCGCAGCTTACGCCACCCTGGGCGTCTTTAATTTGAAGTTGGAAGGTGGAGCACGACGACGAAGTCGGAGTGCCAGTCAGAACCACGCTGGCGGTGTTCTGTCCGGGACTCAACGAAAGTCCGGGAGGGAGGGTGCCGGTCACGGTCCAGGTAAACGGAGGCACACCGAAAGGAACGCCGCCCTGGCTGCCCGCACTGATCGGCGCTTGAGCGAAAACTCCGACCTGCATAAACGCACCCGCCGGCTTGCCGGTGATCACAGTTCCGGCGGCCGGACAGCTGTTGAAGATCTGGCTGAAGGTTGAGATGGGAAGAGCGGCCAGACAGGGCGCAGACTGAACCACCGTTACCGGCATCACCGCGGACTCTGGTGGGCTGGTGGTGGTTGTGGCGACCACTTCGATCTGCACCGGGGTAATCGCTCCGGCGCTGCAGGGCTGCACCTGGGCGGTGTAGGTGAAAGTGCTCGTGGTTCCGGTCAAGGGGTTAACCGAGGCATTGGGCGGCGGCGTTCCGAAACCGTTGGAGTTCGCCAGCGACCAATTGACGTTCTGGTTCACGGCCAAGTTGACGGTAGCGATTCCCGCAGGACTCAATTCGACCGTAGGTCCGCTGGTGGGCAGGGTGAAGTGCAGCGTCGTCGAAGTCTGATTGGTCTTGGAACTCGAACAGCCCACCGCCAGACAGCATGAGAGAGCAGATATCAGTACGAGCACGTTAAGCCGATTCGTCGCCACGCCTGTTCCTTCTGGAGACCGAGCTCCGGACGATCCCGGACGCCTTGGACGCCCTGGGTTGATTCGCTTTATGAATCGGGGAAAAAGTAGCAACTAAACGTCTTGGCGGAAAACTGTACTAGAAGAGCATCCACCAAGAAGAGAACTGAACTTTGTTTCGGGTCGACTCTACTTGTTAGTGTCTACGGCTCATGAGTGTCTAGGGCCGCCGGTTTCCCCATTGTTTTGTCGACGACCGCGACCTTCGCTTCCGTTCCAGTCGCCGGCTTTGGCGATTCGCGCAGTTTATCCTTGATCCATTCGTATAGTCTTCCGCCACTCTCGCGTGTTCCGAGATCCCTGAGTGCGGCGAAGCGCATCACCTCGGCCTGTTTCGGAGCCGCCGCCTTGATGGCTTCCTTGCATTCCACGGGCGTCTGATCGTCGTCGCGGGTTTGCTGGATGCGGACGGGAATTTTCAAATCCGGCAGCCACTTCACGGGGTCAAGCGGCGCAACTTTTTTCAGGAATGCTGGCTTCACATAATCCGCGTGGGCCGGGTCCGGCTCGACCACCGGCGATTTCGCCAGAAAGTCCGGCCAATCGCCCCAGGGATCGAGCGCGTCCACAGCTTTGATGCGCGGGTCAGCTGCTGCCGCCAGGATCGCGATGGTGGCGCCTTTCCCTTCTCCGAATACGCCTGCCCGGTTCATGTCAAACTTCGCGGTGCCCTCCAGGTAGTCGAGTATGAATTTCACATCGTGGACGGTGCTGCCAAGCGCTTCCTGCAACTCGCTGACGAACCACTGCTTCATCGGACGATCATGGAAGCGGGGGCCGGTGAGGGCGGGAACAAAAGCAACCGCCGCTACTCCGCCCGACGTGACCCGCTGGGCCCAATTGTTATCTCGAAAGCGTGCCGTGTTGCCGTCGTAGAGGTAAATTACAACCGGCGGCTTGGTCACTCCCTTGGGCAGAAAGATCCACAGGTCAATGGGATCTCCGGGCCTCCACTGCACCCTCGTCATGATCCGGGTGAATGTTTCCTGTTCGTCCACTCCGCCTACCATCGGCGGCATCGGTTCCAGTTTGCTGGCGCCGATCTGCAACGAACTCCAATCTTCCTGAATGGTTTCGTAGAGTGGGATGCCGCTCTTCATATCGAGGCCGGGCACCGTCTTTTCGGCTGGCTTACCTCCGTTCGAGGGAGTTGCCGCCTGCTCAGCTTGCGATGACGATGCATTTGAAGCTTGTGAATTGGTTTTAGCCCCAGAAGTTGTAACCGGAGCGGGAGCCTGCTGCCCGAAGGCAACGGCCACGCTGATCAGGGCGAAACAAAAGAAATAGACGAGCGCTCGTTTGCGGGTACTTGATTCCCGACTAAACGATCGCAGAACCCGCGACCGCCAAAACTGCATGGTGAAGAGCTCCTGGGTAAATTAGAACGTCACGAACAAATAGAAACTTTGACTTGCTCTGCAAACATTCCGAAGTTCGCCTTCGAAATTCCAGTTGCCGGTGCGCTCTACGCCGATTCCAGGGGAGCGCTGTGTATGCCAAAACGCTGGAGGAAAGAAGGGCCGACTTGGCCCTTCTTCGCTCTCCAGCGGAAAAACAGAACTACAGCATCAGCTAGTTGTGCGTGCCGTAGAGTTCCTTCGGGTCGGTTCCAACACCGGTAAAGTCGGCGTTGAAGTCGAGATCCGACTGAACCGTGATGACGGAACCACCCACATCGCCGCCCACGTCCACGGTGCAGGCACCGGCTGCCGGAGTCAGAGAGAGACCGGTAAGGCCAGCGGAGCAATTCGTGAAGCCGTTGTTCGGGTTGTTGGTCTGTTTGTAGTGCACACGCAGGACGCCCAGGTTCAGGTCGCCCGTCGTGTCGCCCGCATTGATGTTGGTGAAGTAGGGAACGAAGTCACTCAGGTTGGTGACCGTGCTGTTGGCGTTGTTGGCAGCCTTTTCAGCTTCGGCGATCATAGCGACCACAGAGGCCGGAGTAGTCTGACCGGCGCTGCCGCTCACGTTGCTGAAGGTGACAGCGCGGAGAATGGTCCACAGCGGATAGCTTCCGTCCTTCACGTGCGTGAAGGGAATCTGGAAGCAGTCTGGTGCGCCACTCTTCAGGAAGCACTGCGGCAGGTGGTAGGAGCCGTTCGGGTTCGAAGAATCGCCCGGGTTGGCGAACAGCGGATCGATGCCGTCCACAGTCAGATAGTGGCCGAAGTATCCGCTACAGGTGATGCCTTCGGTGCTGCCAATGGTCTGGCAGCCGGTAGCCGCGGGAGCGAAGTTGCCGTAGCCCCAGAAAGCATAACCCAAGCCGTTTGGAGTGTTGACGCTGGTCGGCGGCGTAGTGCTGCAAGCGCTGCCGAAGCCAGCCTGGGTGCTTTCGCCGCACAGGGTGCCCGTTACTTCTTCGCCGGTACCAATCGCACGCAGCTTGATGCCGCTGCCGTTGGAGCCGCAGGCGTGAGTAGGGAGAAAGAGCGGGTCGCCGCAGGTTGCGGAGGGAATGGTTGATCCAGAAGAGGCGCAACCGGTTCCACCGAAGTTGGCGGCGGGATTGTTGTTGAGTTCCTGGCCACTATCGTCTTGGGTGAACCAAGTCGTGGCGCTCACTTTGCTCTCGGGCACTGCGACCGACGCACTGCCAGTCAGAGTGCGAACCGCGGTGAACTCGAACGTGTTGTAGGTTCCGGAGAGAGGTTCGCGCTGAATGACTTGAACCGGCTTTCCGGCGCCCCCGCCCAGAGCGGGCGAAAGGTCACCGGTGCAGCTGAACGTGCCATCATAGTAGCCAGCCAGCACTTTGCGGTTGATGTTGGTCACGGTGTAATTGGGAGCGCCAGCGCCGAAACCGCTGGAGTCAGAGTCGTTCACGAACACGACCACCGGCACCGCGCCGATATTCAGCGTGGTGTAGCCCGGGACAGCCGCGCCGCTAATCGGATCGACGCCGGTCAAAGCAAAGTCCAGCACGTTGAAGACGCCGCCTTTGCCAAACGATTCATAGATCGGGCAGCCGATCTTAGTGGTTTGCGATCCGCAAGTGCCATCGTAGCCCAATCCAGACAGGCCGTTGGTGGAGTTATAGGCGCTCAACGCACGGGTGGTGGCGTAAAGCGTATCTTCCGGACGGATGTCAGCATGTCCGGCGTTGAAGAAGCACCACTTGGTAGTGGTCGCCGTGGTGCCCTTCTGGCCGCAATAAGGCAATGCAGTCTTACGCTGACCGCCCGTGCAGGAAGTGCTGCAAGTAGGAGCCGGCTGTGCCTCGATGAAGCTCGCAATTGTCGCGGGCAGATTGCCGGTGCAAGCGGGCTGTCCAGCGAAGGTGACGTTGCCAGCGGTGCAAGACGAAACCGTGGCGCCGGGCTCAACGAATACTGCAGCCGCGTCATAGTTGGTGGCGAAAGTGTTGGTTTCTTTCTGATAGGCGAAGAAAGACTTCACTCCGATTGTGGAGTCGACGCTGAAGTAAGCATAGACCGTGCAATCGGAAGCATTATCCCAGGCAATCCAAGTCTTGGCACTGTCAGTGGTGCCGCTGCGGTTATCGAGGAGCGGGAGGGTGCCGGCCCAGAAGTTGAACACGCCGTTGGTAGGTTCTGCCGTGATCAGTGCTTCAGCGGCGAAAGCGAAGGTGTTGAACTGAGCCGACGATCCTACGCCCATGTACTGGACGTTTACTCCGGTAAACCCGGAGCAGGTTTGCGCCGAGCTTGTCGTAGCGCAGAGCGTTGCAAACAGCAACGCCAGCGCTGGCAGAATGAGCTTCTTTGTCATTTCGGTGTTCTCCTTGAGGTTCATAAGGACTTCAGGTTAAGGGTTGCGGGAGAGATTCCTCCTCCCGCCATGCCGCGTTGTTCGCGCACACGTGCCAAACCGCACTTCGTAATCAAACAGAGGAAATGCTCGAACCGAGCCAGGCCGAACCGATCGTGCGGAACCACTATGGTGGAAGTCTGTTACGACAGAATGACTGAAATATTAAGCTGTCGTGAATTTTCTAAGGGTGGGGAATGCCGTTCTGTGGAAAACGCTAACTTCATAAGCAGGAAAACTTTGCACACATTGCCGAAGGTTGTCGTTGATGTGTCTCGCTGGCGGATGGCAGATTTGCGTGAAAAGTCAGCATCTGCTCAATGAATCGCAGCTAGTGATTTCTTGCATGCAAGTGGTTCGAATCGGCGTGATCCTACGGTGAAGTGATGCAGCGAAAAAGACTAAGTCCAGTCGCGGCGGGTGTCACTGGAAATTAACTCTCCCTTCATCTTGCTGTAACAATCGCTCGGTAGGGTTGTCGTTCTTTAACGCCTGGCCGAATTGATTTCTTCGAGAAGGGGCGGTCTTGTGTCTGCCCATAGGGCATCCTTTGTGACAGTTCACCGATTTTCTCTGCTTATCATTTTGATTTTTGGTGGGTGCTTGGCGGGTGTGGCGCAGGGGCAGAGCGCGTCCATGCATGGGACGGTTGTCGCTCTTGCAGGCTCGCCGGTTCCGCAAGCCCTGGTCACTATTGAGGGTCCAACCGGAGGCCAGGCTGCGACCACTAACGTGAGAGGCCAGTACGCCGTACATGGGCTTAATCCAGGAAAGTATAAGGTCACGATCACTGGTTCGGGCTATGACACCTTCGCCGTAGAAGTGTCGCTGATGGGGGGACTCGACCAGGAAATCGATGCTGTGTTGATGGTTCCAAAGGCGCCACCGGCTTCACCACCGGCTACGGCAGCGCCCGCGAACGAGGCTCCGCAGGAAAACGGGAATAACCCGAAGCCGGCCGATGCTGCGGCGGCGCAGCAGACGGCGACTCCACAGACGTCAACTCAACAGACTTCTCAGACGACTGCCGTGAAGACCGTCGCTACAGTGACCGCAAAACGCGGGCGGGCTGCACTCTCCGGCGTCGTGACCGACCAATCCGGCGCGGTCGTCGCTACCGGAGTTGCCACACTCACCGGGCCGAAAGGCTCGCTGACGGCGAATGCCAGTTCGTCAGGGCAGTATGTATTCCCGGAGTTGGAACCCGGCACCTACAAACTTTCTGTGGCAGCTCCGGGATTTGCCGCATTCGAAACCGATATCACGCTGGCGGCGAACCAGGCGTTGGAGATCGACGCGCCGCTGCAACCTCCCAGTGTAACCGAGACGGCCAATGTCACGGCGGGAGGCGCTGCGCAAATCCAAACTGAAAACGCGCAGGTCGAAGGCACGATCACCGAAAAGGAAGTGCTGAAGACGGGATTGAACGGCCGCAACTTCACGCAACTTATCGCCCTCGCTCCGGGCGTGAGTAATCAGACGGGGCAGGACGAAGCACTGGTGGGAGTGAAGGGCAGCGTGAAGTACAGCGTGAATGGCGGCCGCGTGGAATACAACAGTTTCGACGTGGACGGCAGCGACGTTTTGAATGCCGGTCTGAACGGCGCCGAGAGCACGCTGATGGTTTATCCCAGCCTCGACGCTATTTCTGAAGTCAAAGTGCTGACTTCTAACTACGGCGCGATGTACGGCCGCAGCGCTTCAGGCACGGTGCTGGTGACGACGAAGTCGGGGACACCGCACTGGCACGGTGGCTTGTACGACTTTGTGCGCAACGAGTTTTTCAACGCGCGCAATTATTTCGATGAAACCAAGAAGGCGCCTCTGTATCGCCGGCAGGATTTCGGCGGGACCATCGGCGGGCCGCTTTACATTCCTGGTGTGTTCGACTCGAAGAAAGATAAAGCGTTTTTCTTTTGGTCAGAGGAATTTCGACTGGAGAAGACTCCACAGGAATTCAACCAGGCGGTGCCGACCGCGGCCGAGCGCGGCATCGGATCGAACTGCCCGGTAAACTCTTTCGGCAACGGAGGTCCGGGAAACTGCGGTGATTTCAGTGATGTGTGCCCGTTTGTTGGTGTTGGTTTTGCGCCCATCGATCGACGCTTGTATCCGGACTGCCCTGAAGACGTGGGCGGCGATACTTTCCCCGGCAACCTGGTGCCGATGAACCCAACGTCGGTGGCCCTGCTGAATACGGGCGTGATTCCATTCCCGAATGCGGCGATCGGATGCAACTCGAGCCTTGCCGGAACTTTTAATACGAGTACGAACTTGCCGAACATGCCGTGCTACGACTCGGTCATTTCGCCATCGACCTACTGGCGCGAAGAGTTAGGCCGCTTCGACTACAACTTCACGCAGAGCACGCGGCTTTCGTTTCGCTACATTCACGACTCCTGGAACACAACCGTGGCCACGCCACAGTGGCCCTACGTGCAGAATAGTTTTCCCAGTATTGAAAACAAACTGAACGGTCCAGGGCTCAGCATGGTTGTGCGCCTGACTGATGCGTTCACGCCAACGCTGCTTAACGAAGTTACATTGAGTTACGTCGATTCGCACATTACGTTGGCCGACATCAACGGTCCCGGGGCCGATCTTCAGCCCCTCACCAGTTGCTCGGCGACATTGCAGACCGGTTGCATCAATCATATTTTTGACAACGGTGCTGGGGGAAAACCCCCGGGGCTGGTGATTTCCGGTACTAACGCGCAGTACGGCGGCTTCGGGTTTACGGTCGATCCTTCTTATCCGCCGTGGACGCATACCAACCCCACTTACGGTGTCGGCGACAACCTCAGCATGTCGCTGGGCGGCGGCAAGCACACGCTGCAGGTCGGAATCCAGGTGCTCGACGCGCAGCGCAATGAAACCAACGGCGCCATTGGTGCGGCCACCGGAGACTTGCAGGGAATTCTCACCTTCAGCAACCAGAATAATTTCTATACCAGCGGAAATGCGTTCGCTGATTTTCTAGGTGGTAACAGCCAGTTGGGATCCGGCAACGCGATCAAGAGTTACCAGCAGGATAGCGCTCAGCTGAAGTACTACAACAACTACTGGGTGACCGAACCCTACATCCAGGACGACTGGCACGCGTCCCACCGCTTGACGTTGAACCTTGGAGTGCGCCTCAGCGCTTTCGGAAATTACCACGAGAAAAACCTGAACGCCTGGAACTGGCTGCCCAGCGCCTACAGTTCTAAGGTTGCTCAGACGGTGCAAATCTACGAAGCCGCCCCGCCGTCGAATGCGGGATACTTCGTGACGAAAAACGACGATCCGCTTCCATTCGATCCCACGAATCCGATGGGCAGTCTGAGCCCTTATTCCAGTAACCCAGTCACCAACGGTTTAGTGCAATGCGGCAAGGGCGGAATCCCGGCGAGTTGCATGAGCGCGCATATTTTTAATCCCTCGCCGCGCGTCGGGTTTGCCTGGGATCCGAAAGGCAATGGCAAGACTTCTATCCGCGGCGGATACGGAATTTTCTTCGAGCACGGCACGGCGAAGGAATCGAACACCGGGTCTCTGGAAGGCAGTTCGCCGCTTGTGCTCAGCATGACCGACCCTTTCCCGTTCTCTTATGCCAACATCGGCCTGGGAGGGACGAACGGGACGACTCCAGTTGCGTTTCCGCTTGACGTGACTTCGATTCCGACCAAGACGATCTGGCCTTACGTGCAGCAGTGGAGCCTGAGCGTCGAGCAGCAGTTGCCCAAGGACATGATTGCAACGATCGCCTACGTAGGAAGCAAGGGCACGCACCTGACCGCAGAGTTGCAGACGAATCAGTTGGCGACGCCTCCGACGGGGCCGGACAATGGGATCGCTTTGACGGGCAATCCTTACAACCCCGGGCAAGCGATTACGATTGCTGACTGTTTGACGCGCAACAACAGCGCTAACGGCGATCCCAGGCAAACGTATTTTGTAGTCAATGGACTCACCATTAACAACACTGAGCCCGCCTGGACCAATCTGGTGGCGGCTTGCTATGGAACCAACAACCCGCTCAACGGACAGGTGAACCAGGGGATTGCTGATCCGAATACGCTGCGCCCGTACTTCGGATTGCACCGGATTCTAAGCCTGGAGAATATTGCCGATTCGCAATACCACGCCCTGCAGGCTACGCTTCGCCGCACCCGCGGCCCGGTGACCATCGGAGTTTCCTATACTTACAGCCACTCGCTGGACGATTCCTCGGACCGGTCCGATGCTTCGTTCGTGAATTCGGCGAACCTCCGGTCGAGCTGGGCCAGTTCCAACTTCGATCAGCGGCACTTGTTGAACATTAATTACATCTACGACCTGCCGAAACTTGGTCAAACCTTCGAGCGCTGGCTCGCGCATGATTCGAGTGGCGACCCGGGTGAAGCCCCGGCCTCGGCTCCTGGTGCGGGTTCGCAGATCTTCCATTTCCTGTTGGATGGCTGGCAGGCTTCGGGAATCACGGTGTTTCAGTCGGGCACTCCATTCAGCGTCATCAACGGAGGCAGCAACGTTGGCATTTCGGTGCTGGACAATGCCGGCGTGGCCAACGGCGCAGGAATCGGCTCTTACCCGGATGTAGTGGGCAGCGCGCATTCGGCGCTGCCGACCGGGATCACAAAATTGAATGCACAAAGTATCGGGCCTCTTTTGTACAATCCGGCGGCTTTCGCTGCGCCCCAAGGATTGACGTTCGGCGACGCCGGCCGTAATTTCCTGAACAATCCACACCGGCTGAATTTCGATTTGTCGATGTTGAAAAACTTCAAGCTCAGTGAAGGCAGCAACCTGGAATTCCGCCTGGAAGCGTTCAACGTTTTCAACCACACCCAGTTCCGCATTTTCAATCCCAACCTTGGAAACTCGGCGAACAACATTGTCAGCTGTTATGGCGGCGGCCTGAACGGTCTCCCCTACACGGCGGCGGGCGGGCCTACGAATCTGCCGGGGGTCAACTCGGGCGCGCCGCAGAATGTGGATTGTACTGACGGCAGTTCCTTCCTGCGGCCCATTGACGCGCATCGTCCGCGAACCTTGCAACTGGGGTTGAAGTACAGCTTTTGATGAGATGAAAATGGCACACGCCCCAGGTTTGAGAAGCCGCTCGGAGGGCGCTGGACGCAGCCAGCGGGGCTACGCCTTGCTGACTCTGCTTCTGACTGTAAGCTTGGCCGTCATCGCCACCGCGCTGGCCGCGTCGACTATCGCTTTCGAAATCAGGCGCGATCGCGAAGAGGAAATGATCCACCGGGGAGTTCAGTACTCGCGGGCCATCCGGTCCTATGCCAAGAAAACCGGACACTATCCCATGGACATCCACGAACTGCTCGATGCCCACGGCGCAAAGTACATTCGCAAACTTTATAAGGATCCGATTACGGGCAAGGATTTCAGGCTCCTGCACACCGCCGACATCACGCCAACAACCAACCTGAACGCCTCGCTTCATAACACCAGCGGCAGCGACAATGGGCTGAGCGACAATGGGCTGAGCGCGGATGGGAATCCCGGGTCATCGCCCGATGCGGCGAACACCACAACCTCCGACCAGAATCCGCAAGCGCAGGCCGGGACAAATAGGACAAATAGCTCAGGGAGCGGCCAGCTCGGATTGTCGGGTACGGGAAATAACTTGCCCGGCGACAATCCCATGGGCGGAGTAATTGTGGGTGTCGCCAGCGTTAGTAAGAAGAAAAGTATTCGCGAATTCGATCACAAGAATCACTATGATCAGTGGCTTTTTTTTTATGATCCTAACTATGACCGCGGCTACCCGATCAAGGGTCCAACGTCGATGAGCCTTTCTGCTGCGTCCGTCGGGACGCCTGCGGGATCGATTGGCCAGCCTGCGGGCGCGCTGAGTCAGAATCCTGGGTTCGGTCAGAGTCCCGGATTCGGTCAGGGCTCCGGATCGTTCGGTCAGCCTGGGCCTGGGTCCGGTCAGTCGTCGAGTGGATTTAATTCCTCTCAACCCGCGCCGCCGTCTCCTCCACAGCAATGAATTTCGGATCGTGCTGGATTTGAAGATCAATGCGCCGGCGTTTGATTCAGCGCATCGAGTGAGCGACGCGCTTCCTGGAACTTAGGATCAAGCTTAAGAGCTTCCTGATAAGAGGCCACCGCATCGGGAATGTGTTGCGCGCCCTGCTGCAACTGTCCAAGTTGGAAAAAGGCCGCGGCGGAAGGGGCTGATGAGGCTTTGAGCGCGAGTTGCTGAATTTGTTCTTCCATCGCCAGCTTGCCCAGATTGTCGAGGGCAACCTCATTGGACGGATCCATCTTCAGAACCTGCAGATCGTATTGCCGGCCCTCGGAGAAATGTCCAAGCTGCTGCTCAGCCGTGCCGAGGTCGAGAAGGCTCTTCTCCACAAGGTGGGGATCGCGGGTAAGTTGCAGTACAGCCTTGTATTGCTCGATGGCCTCGGGCAGGTGACCGTGCTCGTGCAGATCGGCGCCCAGATTCAAATGACTGATGGGATCGGCCGGGTTGATGCGCACCGCGTTCTGAAAATGAACCAGCGCTTCGGGAGAGGAACGTTGTCCGGTAGCCTCGAAGGCCTGCACCAATTCCGCGGTGCCCACGTAATTTTCTGCCATGTAATTGTCGGTGGTGACCTCGAGGGCGTGAGACCATAAGTCGTAGCTGCTCTTCCACACTCCGATTTGACGCCATGTCATGAACGACAAGACTGCCAGCGCGAGTCCGGCTACAGCGCCGATGGCGCGAAGATCTAACTTTCGATTTTGTGCGAGGTCAAAAGCGCCCCAAACCAGAATGCAGAATATTCCGACGAGCGGGAGATAGGCGTAACGGTCGGCCATTGCCTGGTCGCCCACCTGCACTAATCCGATCATCGGCACCAGGCTGCCGAGGAACCAGAACCAGCCCACGGGCAAGTAAAGGCGGGCGCGCTCACGCCAGACGCAGACTGTAATGCCCACAAGGAACAGAAGAAATAACAGAACGTGCCAGGGGGCGAGGCGCAAGCCTTCGTAGGGATAGAAGGACGCCAGGTGCGTGGGCCAGAACGTCTTGACGATATACATCGTGTAGGCATAGACCGCATTCGCCAGGCGCACGCGTAATGGCAGGTGCAAGTTCGAAGTGATTACCGTGCTCTGTGCGGCCAGAGTGAGCAGACTGCTGCAGGCAGAAAGAAACAACAGGGGAATCTTTTCCAGCACCAGGTGACGAAAAGGAAGCTGTGGAACGGGGAATGCCGAGGATGGCGGCGCCACGCCCAGCACGCGTTGCAGGGGCCAGAAGTCCACGAGCAGCAGCAGGAAGGGCAGAGTTACAACCATCGGTTTTGCGGCCAGGGCGCAGGCGAAAAGAAGAAATGGAGCCAGGTAGCGCGCAACGCTCGGACGCCGCGCGTACCAGCCATACGCGCCGAGAGACAGCAGCAGGAAGAACATCGACAACACGTTCTTCCGTTCCGCAACCCACGCCACGCTCTCCACGTTGATGGGATGAACAGCAAAAAGCGCAGCGACCACAAAGCTTCGCAACGGCGCTCCCGTGGCTCGCGCAAGAATCAGGAACAGAAGCAGAGCATTCAATATATGCAGCAAGAGGCTCGTGAAATGATGACCGGCAGGATTCAATCCGAACAACTGGCAATCGAGTGCGTGCGAAAGCCAAGTTAGAGGATGCCAGTTGGAGGCGTAGCTTGAAACGAACGCCCACTTCACGGTCGCTGCGGTGAGGCCCTGCTGAACCTGAACATTCTCGAGCACGTACGCCTGATCGTCGTAGTTGACGAACGGATTCAAAGTCGCGCGGTAGTAGATCGCAAACGTGGCCACGGCCAGAAGAACGCAGAGGCCGAGTTTGATTCGGGCTCTTTTTACGGAGCGATCTGAAAGCGCTGGCGCTGACGCCGCAGCCTGCGGCTTGATCACCATTGGCCGTGGCTGAGAACCTGTCGAGTTCGTTTTTCTTGATCGTTCCTTGACCTTGGCAGGCATTGCACTCACTAGAGAGTCCTCTAGGTTATCGAAACTTGCCAGCGAGGGACAGGACTCATGCGCTTTGTCGCGCAGTTTTAACCGGACTGTAACACCGGCTTAACAATCGCTGCCTCGGAGGAGCGGCGCGGGCTTACGGAGCTGCCGAAGACCGCTCATACACGAAAACGCGAAACGGAGAGCGCGGCTGATAGGTGGCTGCATCTGCCCAGTGATACTCGGTCCCGTCCTTCAGCATGTCGGCGAGGCCAACCAGGTGGTATCCGGTCTGCGCGTACTTCGTAAACCACAAGATGATTGTCGGGTCAGATTCGTCGCGATGCAGCCAGGAGAGCGGGTCATCGACCATGACCAGAAAGCGCGGATGAGTCGCCTCAATCTCGGCAATCATTTCTTTCTGCATGGTGGAAGCGTAGGGTTGCGGCTCCATCAGCGGATACATGTAGACGTAACCGGTCGCCGACAGGCGCTGAGAATAAAAGTAGATTTCCGGTTCAGAGCCAACCACTGCGACCCGGTCCTCGATGGATGAGTGAGCCCGCAGGAAGTCAGAAATTTCCAACGCTTCCACGAAAGGATTAACGGAATAATACTTTCGGCTAGCTGCAACGGGATTCATTTCGAAGAAAAATTCTTCTTCGTGAAGAACCGAGACTCCAAGCGCGAGCAGGAACAATACCACTGGAACGACAGCCCACTTTTCTGCAGCAGCCGATCCGCGGAGCAAGTTAGTGCCCGCGGTCACCGCGCCAGCGCAGAGCAGCGCCACGGCGGGAAGCATGAGAACGAAATAGTGATTGCGGAAGTAAAGCCCAGGACAGACCGCGGCGAAAGAAAAAAAGAGGAACCCAGCGGCGAACGGGAAATGGCTGCGCGTTTTCGAATCCCAGAGCATCAGCCCGAGACCGACAGCGGCGATGGCCCAGATCAGCGCAGCCGAACTCACCACCAGCAGGCCCGTGGTCCAAAGGTCGTTCAATCCCTGCGACAACGTTTGCACGGTTCCGTACTGACGCGCGTAAGCGAAAGTCCAGAACCAGAATTTGTGCAACACGCCAGCCTTGAGCAGGATCAGACACGTCAGCGCAAACGGAACCACGGAGCCAGAAAGTAATGTGGCCGCCTGGGCAGTGAGCCGCCGCCAATCCCGAGGCGGAGTCCAGTGGGACCAAGCCAGCCAGAAAATGCCGAAGAGTAAGAAGAGAATTCCTGGGTGCTTCATCAGCACGGCAAGACCGAGCAGTACGCCACTCCAGAAAAACTGCGACAACTTTTTCGATTCGATAGCTTTGAGCAGAAGCAGGATTCCTCCCGCCGCGGGCAGTACTACGAATTGCGTCGCGTGACCCGCGAAGCCATACACCGACGGCAGGAGCGAGAGAAACGCAAACGAGGCGGAAGCCACAACTCCGCCCAATTTGCCAAACAGGCGTTCGGCAAGAAAGTAGACACAGACGATCGCAGCGGAGTTGACGAACAGGAGCCCGAGGTGAACGCCGGTCGACGTCTGTCCGAAGACGGCCATGAAGAGAGCATAGGCTGCCGCAGTCCCGGGCAACTTCATGGTGTAGCACAGTTGGTACGGCGCAAGGCCGCGCAGAATCAATTGGCCAGCATAAGCGTACTCCCCTTCGTCACGCTCCAGGGGGAAACTCAGAAGCCGGATGCGAATAAGGCCGAAGAAGAGGATTACGAATCCTAAGAAAACGTATGACCCATAAGGCGGCAACGGAATCGGGTGCGCGTCAGCCGCTCGCTTGTGTTTTTTCTTTTTCCGCATCGACCGTTTGGTACCGAGCGTTTAGTGCGGAACTCCAGGTCCCGCGGGCGAGGCTAGATGGGGATCGAGCTTTTGCGCCTGTGCAAAAGCTTGCTGGGCTTCCTGCTCCCGCCCAAGCTGACTCAGGATAAGACCGAGCCTGACATAACCCTGAGCGGAAGGATGGGTCGGCAGATATTGCGCCAATCCGCTCGCCATTCGGACCACGGCATCGCCATCCACGACCATCGCCTGCTTCATGCATTCTTGCGCTTTGGTGGCGTCTCCCGACTGCGCGTAACTCAATCCCAGGTTGGCGTAGGTCATGGCCAGCATGTCCGCGGGCAAGCCGGGTTGGCCGGCCGCCTCGAGCACTCTCTCGGCGCGGATCGACGTCTCGTACTCGTGAATCGCCTCGGGCAGTCTTCCATGATCTTGATAATCTGCACCGACCCGCGCGTGCGCGCTGGGGTCGAGCGGTTCGAGCCCGACATACGTCCGCAGGTGGTCCATCCCCTCCTGATAGCGGCCTAGAGAGAACAACTCGTTGGCCAGGAAATTCTCGGCCATGGAATTGTTTTCGGTGACTTGCAAAGCATGGGTCCAGAGATCGACGGTGCTTTTCCAGTAGGAGATCTGTCGAAACGTGGTGAACGCGAGCGCTGCCAGAATCAAGCACGCGGCAAGCGCGCGAGGCGCGACGCCAAGGTGGACGCGGTCGGCCAGTGCGGACGCTCCCCAGACTGCGATGACGAAAATTCCAATCAAAGGAATGTATGCATAGCGGTCAGCGATGACTTGAATCCCGACCTGGATGATCCCAATGATGGGCACGGCCGTGCCCAAATACCACAGCCATCCAACCGTGAAGTAAGGCCGCGTGAAGCGCTGCTGCCACGCTATGATCAGCCCGGTCACTACAATAAGACCGCCGAAGAAAAGCTGCCACAGCGGAAGACCGCGACCGGGGTGGGGATATACGGCTGCCAGGTGCGCCGGCCAAATCGCTTTCCACAAGTACATCGCGTAGGCATAAAAGGAACTTTCCAGCCGCACGCCAATGGGCAGTGCTTGCGTCGGAACCTCGCTCACGGTCTGCGCCACCATGGTGATGACGGCGCTGCCTGCCGACAACGCGAGCAACGGCAGCTTTTCGACGACTAGCCGCGACAGCGGCCGCTGCGGAACTGGAAACGCCGCAGCGGGCTGGGCCCAACCTTCGATCCGCTGCAGCGGCCACAGGTCAAGCAGCATCAGCACGAACGGCAGAGTGATCACCATGGGCTTAGCCGCGAGCCCAAGGATGAACATCACTGCGACGACGAGATAGCGGCGAGCACTTTCTCCGCGAACATCCGGTTTACGCGCGTACCATCCGTAGGCGCCCAGGGCCAGCAGAAAAAAGAAAGTGCTCAGCACGTTCTTGCGTTCCGCGATCCAGGCAACGGACTCTACGTTGAGCGGGTGCAGGGCGAACAGCGCTGCCACCGGCAGGCTCTTCCATGTTGCGCCAGTCACGCGCCACAGCAGCAGGAACAACAGCATTGCGTTGAGCGCGTGGATGATTGCGCTCGTCCAATGATGGGCTCCGGCGTTCAGGCCGAAGAGCTGACAATCAAGGGCGTGGGAGATCCACGTGAGCGGGTGCCAGTTTGAGTAGTCGGTCGCGGTCATCGCCCAAGTCAACGTGTCCCAGGTGAAACCGGCCTTCACGTGGTCATTCTGGAAAACGTAAGACTGGTCGTCGTAGTCGACGAACGGATGCTTGCCCACGGGGCTGTACAGAAGGAGCGTGACGGTTGCCAACAGAAAACAAAGCACCGCGGGAAGTCGGTTCGAGGTAACACCTTTGGCAGCAGTCACAGCCTTGCGCGACTGCAGCGGTCTGCCCGGAGCCGAGGGGACAACCGTAAGCCGCCTGGGCGCTAATTTGATTTTGGAACTGTTCCTGGATTTAGTGGCCATGGCCAACGCGAGGAAGGTCCAGTTTCACCAGTATTGAAAAAGCAGAGCGGCAAAAAGGGCAGATCGCTGTCCACGATCTGCCCGTCCCAACCCAGCCAATTTCTACATGAAGAAGCGGCGAATTTTGCTGAATGAAACCCCTAACAAGCCCGTGCCCAACAGATAGATTGATGACGGTTCCGGAATCGCGGTTGTGCTCCCTCCCACGGTGAGGTCGGCGAGCCCGAGTTGATTCGAGGGGCCGGTGAAAGTGACGGAGTGAGCCGTTCCGGTGAAACTCAGTCCCGCCGAGGTCCAGTTGCAATAGGCGACAGCTCCGCACCCGCCGTCGTTGTTCGACAGCGTGATTGTCGCCAGCACGGTGCCGGTACCATTCTGTCCGCTCCATACGGTAATGGTTTCATTCTGAGTCAGTGCGAATCCTGCGGTGTAGTAGAAGCTGAATCCATTGGAAAATCCCGGGGCCACGTTCATCATGCCGGTAACCTGCATTCCGCTGGGAGCGGAGAGGCTGTTGGCCATGAAGATCGCTGGCGTCCCGACAGGGGTGGGCGCGAAATTTCCCGCTCCTCCGTTAGCCGTCGAACGCAGGCCGTAGAAATTCGACGAGAAGGTAATGCCGTAATTGGGAGTGCTGGAAAGCCCCCCTCCGTCATAAAAGTTGCCGATCTGCTGCATGTTGCCCAGGTACTGGAAGTTCAACAGTTCTCCAGAACTGGCGAAGGCAGAAGCGGAAAATACCAGCAGGATGGAAAGAATCGTGGCGGAATAAAACTTTCGCATCGAGAAAGCCCCCTTGGAATTTGAGCCCAGAATGAGCGGGACAAATCCGAGAGCAGTATCCTCCGCGACGTGTTACAGGGAGATCACACAAATGTTAACAGTGTGTGAATTTCCCGTGTAAATTTCACAGTCCAGATTGGACCATTCGAGAAAAGATCTTCGCTTGCTATGCTTGGAACTACTTAGCGGTGGACGACGAGCTGTCCGATTTCTTCGATGTCATCAAGCCGATTCCAAAGCCGCCAATCGCTCCGGCGAGAATTCCCATCAGTGCGAGCATAATGACGCTGTCAAACAAAGAACCCTTGGTGCGACGCATAAATTAAGCCCTCCTTCAATCAATCTGTTGGTTGGAATTGTAGCCCAAGCGATCGTTACGGTCATGTTAATTTCGAGGATAAAACCGCCTTTCAGAGCCTAAGCGAGAGGATGCGTGAGATACTGTGGGCGCATCGCAAAGCTTCGTTGACCAAGCCCAGGTCGATCTCTGCAGCATTGATTTCCTGCGCAGGCAAAAACCGACGTAACGATAATTCAGGGAAGTCTTATGGGGTCGTAGTGAGAAAAAGTTTTCCTATAATTCCGAACTGCAAGTGAAATGTGAGCGCTTGATGGCCTACCTTTATCCCCTAAGATTGCGAGCGGATTCGATGTAAGTTATTGAAAATAAAGTATAATTCTTGAGACGGCGGCTTTCTTGGGCGAAAACGTCCCATGGCAGCCTTCTTGCTGAGAAAGCAGTGGGATTCCGGGTACGAGTTCGCGAATACTCTCAACCAAGCTGGAAGGGTAAAAATGGGCAATTTGTTGCCTAACAGAAAATCCGGCGCAGACAACTCTCTGGGAGAGCCGGCTGGACTTGCGTTTGTTGAGGGCGTAAGCGCCAGCATGCGGCCGGTGGAAGCCGTGATCCGCGAACTCGCGCAGAGAGAGGTTCCGGTTCTGGTTCTGGCTGAGCCAGGAGCGGGCAAGCACGCCACAGCGCAACGAATCCACCAGATGTCGCAACGAAGCGCCCAGCCCTTTCGCTGGTTTCAGTGTTTAGGCCTGACGCCCGAGGATTTGGAGGCGTTGCGCGAGCAGGAACCAGTAGATGGGGAGTTGCCGACCGCAGGCACGATTTACCTGGAAGAGCTGGGAGACTTGAGCGCCAAGTGCCAGGAGCGGCTGTTGGAAGCATTGCCGCAATCGGAAGGAAACGGCGCAGGCGGGCGCGAGCGGGCTCGGCTGATTTGTGGCAGCGCGCGCGACCTCGAAGTGGAAGTCAAACGAGGGCGGTTGCGCGAGGACATTTACTACCGGATCAGCGGCGTGTGTCTCCGGCTGCCTCCGTTGCGCCAGAGGAAGGAAGACATCCCGTTTCTGATGGGGCACTTTCTGCGGAAATATGCGCGGGATTTTCGCCATCCCGTGCCCGATTTGAGCGCCGAGACGCTACGCCTGTTTTTGGATTATGCCTGGCCGGGAAATTTGCGCGAACTGGAAGACGCGGCGCGGGTGCTGGTGGCTTTGGGCGATGAGCAGGTCGCGCTGGGTGGTCTGCGAGCCCTGCTACGCAAGCCAGACGCGGGCAGCAACGGCGCGGGGATTTCGTTGAAGGCAGCCTCAAGGGCGGCTTCGCGCGAGGCGGAGAAGGAACTGATTTTGAATACGCTGACGCGCACGCGCTGGAACCGCAGGCGGGCCGCGGAACAGTTGCAGATCAGCTACAAGGCATTGCTTTACAAGTTGAAGCAAATCGGATTTGAAGGATACGGAGCGTCCTAACTCCGCGGAGAGAGTATGAAGAAAGCGAAAGCGATAGCGATAAAGATCGCGACTTTGTTGGGAACGGGCTTCCTGGCGACGGCATTGCTCGGACAGGACAAGGTGGCAGCCAGCAACTCCGCCAAGGCCCCGGTAACTCAGCCGGACGCGCAGGCGACCGCCCAGCCGAACACCCAGAACGATAAGCCCGCGGCCACGGAGCCGCAGGGGCCATGGAATGCGCCGGATTATGTGATTGGTCCCGACGACACGCTCCACATTTCGGTGTGGAAGGAGCCGGACCTTAGCGAGACGCTTCCAGTGCGCCCTGATGGGAAGATTTCCATGCCGCTGCTCGACGACATACCGGCGGCTGGAATGACGCCAGAGTTGCTGAAAGAGCTGATCACGGCGAGACTGAAAAAATACATTGCCGACCCGCGCGTCACCGTGGTGGTGACGGGAATGAATAGCCGGCGAATCTTTGTGACCGGAGAAGTGACGCACAGCGGGCCGCTGCCGCTGCTGCCGCACATGACCGTGCTGCAGGCGCTGGCCCAGGCCGGCTTTACTCAATTTGCCAATCTCAAGGCAATTTATTTGCTCCGCACCGAAAACGGGAAGCAGGCAAAGTTGCCCTTCAACTACAAGGAAGTGGTCAAGGGAAATCATCCCGAACAGAACATCGTCCTGAAACCGGGCGACACGGTGGTGGTCCCGTAAGGAACGCGAATGACGAAACTTCACAGCATCGGAATGCTGGGCATGATGGTATGTGCGCTGAGTGGAGCGTGGGCGCAGGACAATTCCACGCCTGCTGCCACCGAGCCGCCTGCTAACCAAGCCCCGCAGAACGGCCAGCAGCAGCAGCCGGTGCCGGCCTACGGGCAAGAGAACCCGCCGGCCCCGATCACTGAGAATCCTCCGCTCTCGGGACTCGACCTGCCGTCGCTCGAGCCGCATTCCGCGCCGCTGAGCTATCTGCAGCCAGGTGCGACCGTCAGCGAATCAGCGGATACGAATGCCGGTAACGGTGTGGGCGGCCAACAGGTCACCTCTGTCACCCGGGCGCTGGGCAGTGTGACCCTGCAGCGCTTATGGAGCCACTACGACCTGGGGCTCGATTATGTCGGCGGCGTGGGCTACTACAACCTGAAGGGACAAGGCCTGAAGTCGCTGCAGCAAATGGATCTCCAGCAGAAGATTACCTGGAAGCGGGGTCAGCTCTCGGTGCGCGACAGCTTCAGCTACCTGCCCGAGGGCAACTTCGGAGGTTCTTATGGCTCTCTGGGCTCGCAGGGGATCGGGTCGCTGGGCAGCACCTCTTTTGGCCTTTTTGCCAGTGGCGCGGCCCTGGGAACTTTAGGACTAGCTCCCCGCATTTTGGACGTGAGCATCGGCGAGGTCGAGGAGAATCTCACGCCTAAGTCAGCGATCACGGTTGCCGGGGGATACGCCTTCACGCATTTTTATGGTAGCGGATTCGACGGCACTTCCTTTATCGGCAGTTCGCAGGTTTCTGCCCAGGCGGGATACAACCGCATTCTCACATCGCATACCCAGATCGCTCTGGTGTACGGATATCAGGGGTTCGATTTTTCGGTGGTGGGAACGGCGTTTCATACGCAGATTGTCCAGGGACTCTACGGCCACCGGATTTCGGGACGAATGGATTTGCTGCTAGGGGCTGGACCGCAGGTTACTTTTATAGACACTCTCAGTGCGGCTTGCAGCGACCCCACGGTTCCGCCTTTGTTTTGCCAGCTCTCGGGGGACACGTTGGTCCCTACGACCGTCAAGAACACTCGAGTGGGGGTGGCGGCGCAAGCTCGACTGCGTTACCAGTTGACCCGAACCGCGCTGGATCTAACCTACAGGCGCTTCACCACCAGCGGCTCAGGATTCTTTGCAGGAGCGCAAAGCGACATTGTGCATCTGACTGCGACTCGCCCTCTTACGCGGGTGTGGAATGGGTTCGCCGACATCGGATATTCCCACAACAGCAGAATACAGCCGCTGTCGCTGCAACAATTGACCGTGTGCAACAACCAAGGCCAGACAAGCCAGAGCATTTGTCCGGCCAACGATGCCAACAACTACAGCTTCGGTTACATCGGGGCTGGTCTGCATCGGTCTTTTGGACGAGACTTCCATGGTTATGTCAGCTACCAGTTCAACGAGTTGTCGTTTGACCATACATACTGTCCCACTGGCACCGCCTGCAGCCGTATTGGGAACCGCAGTGTGGCGACGTTTGGATTGGATTGGACGCCCCGGCCGATGCGGCTGGATTGATTTCAGAGGCTCGAGAATCTTCTCCTGGGCGAACGCTGAGGAGGGGGACGTCGGGTCAGAAGGAAAAGGAAAACGAGCATGATACAGAATCGCGAATTAACGATGGACGATTATCTTTCAATGCTGCGCCGGCGGTTGAAAGTGATCGTGGTTCCGGCGCTGTTCGCGCCGCTGGTGGGATTTCTGGTTTCCTACACCTTCACTCCGAAGTGGACCTCGCAGGCGACGATCCTGGTGGAGAGTCAGAAAGTGCCGGAGAAGATGGTGGAGCCGGTGGTTACCGAGGATCTGACGGCGCGTGTGGCCACGTTGGGGCAGGAGATGCTGAGTGAGAGCCATCTGCAGCCCATGGTGGAGAGGTTATACCCCGGCAAAAACAGTCAGGAAGTGGCCGCGATCATGGACGACATTCGCCTGAGGGTGAAGGTTGAGCCGGTGCTGACGGACCTGTCGGCGATCGGCTCCGCCAGTGCCAAAACGCCCAAGCCCGGCTCGAGTCCGGTGCCGGGTTTCATTCTGGACTACACCGGGAAGAGCCCCCGCGAAGCGCAGCGGATCTGCAACGAGCTCACAACCATTCTGGTGGACGAGAACCTGAAGTCGGAGCAGGCGATGGCCAAGGGCACCAGCGACGTGTTGAGCCGGGGCCTCGAAGATGCCAAGCGCAATCTGGATGATCTGGATTCGAAGCTGGCGGCTTTCAAGAAACAGTACGTGGGACAGCTTCCGGGAGACGAAGAAAACAACCTGAAAATTCTGATGGGGCTGAATTCGCAGCTGGAAGCGAACACGCAAACCCTGAACCGGGCGCAGCAGGACAAGGCTTACACCGAGTCGATGCTGGCCCAGCAACTAGGGGCGTGGAACTCGTCGCAGTCCTCCACCAATCCCCAGACCCTGGAAAAACAATTGTCCGACCTGCAGACGCTGCTGCTGGGATTGCAGGCGCGCTATACCGACGACCATCCGGATGTGATTAAGACGAAGGCCGACATCGCCGAAGTAAAAAAGAAACTGGCCGAAATCAACAAGGCGACGTCCACTGCCGGCGACTCGAGCAATCAAGCGGCTTCGGCGATGGAACCGGCCGAGATTCGCCAGTTTCGTTTGCAGATTCACCAGTACTCAGACCTGATTACGGCAGCTACGCGCGACCAGAAGCGACTGGAGCAGGAAATCGCGGGTTACCAGGGGAAGGTGGCGCTCAGTCCGAGCGTCGAGGAACAATACAAGGGATTGACGCGCGACTACGAAAACGCCCAGAAGAATTACCAGGATCTGCTGGCTAAAAAGAATTCGGCAGATCTGACGGTCAATATGAACAACCAGTCCGAGGGCGAACGCATGTTTGCGCTGAACACGGCCAGCCTGCCCGACACTGCGGACTTCCCCAATCGTCTGTTGTTTGCGGCTGGCGGCCTGGCAGCCGGACTGGCGCTGGGATGCGGACTCGCGTTGTGGCTGGAGTTGCGCGACAACTCCATTCGTACGGAAGCCGACGCCGAAGCAGCGCTGGAATTGCCACTGCTGGTCGCCGTGCCCTGGATCGGCGTGCTGGAGGAGAACGAAACGAAGGGCAAATTCGATTTCTGGAATCGGAACAAGAGTCCGGACGAACACAAGGAAACGATCGGAGCTTAAGCAAGGCGGGCTCAAGGGACGACTATGTATAAAGAGTTTTACGGACTACGGGCAAATCCGTTCAACGTCAATCCGGACCCGCGTTATCTGTTTCTGACGCGGCACACGGAGGAGGCGCTGGCGTGTCTGACCTACGGAATCCAGAGCCGCAAGGGCTTTGTCCTGCTCACGGGCGAAGTGGGCACGGGCAAAACCACGCTCATCAACAAGCTGCTGGAGTGGCTGCGCTTGCAGCAGGTGGCCACGGCATTCGTTTTCAATTCGCGTCTGAACGTACCGCAGTTTCTGGACTACATGATGGCTGACTTCGGCATCCCGTGCGATTCGAGAGCCAAGAGCCAGGTCTTGCTGCGGCTCTACAACTGGCTGCTCGATCGCTACAGGGCCGGGGAGACGGCGGTGCTCATTGTCGATGAAGCGCAAAACCTCTCCGACGAAGTGCTGGAAGAGATCCGCATGCTGACCAACCTCGAGACTTTCACCGAGAAGCTGCTGCAAATTGTTCTAGTGGGGCAGCCGGAACTGGAACAGAAGTTGAAGCAGCCCCAGCTGCGCCAGTTGCGGCAGCGGCTGACGCTGCGGGCCAAGACACATGCACTAACCCTCGACGAGACCAAGGCGTATGTGCAACAGCGGTTGCGTATTGCCGGTTCCAACGGGCAGCAAATTTTCGAACCCGAGGCGCTGGTGGCGATCCACCGATACGCCGCGGGAATTCCGCGCGTGATCAACCTGCTCTGCGAACATTGTCTGGTCAGCGCGTTTGTCGATCAGCAGAAGATCATTGCCCCCGCGGTAGTGGATGGCGTGGCGCGGGATTTCGATCTCGGCGATAACACCACTTCGGGTGCGATGACGGCGCCGGTGTCAACCCCGGGAACAGACAAGTTTGATCTAGTGGACGCGTTGCGGTCGCTGGCCTCGCTGGCTGACCGCTTGCGCCAGGAAGAAAAAGACCTCCCCGACGAAAGGAAACTATGAGCCGCATTCACGAAGCGTTGAAGAAAGCCGAGCAGGATCGGGCCTCGACCCAGGGGGTGGCGGTGCAGCCAAACTCCTCCACTGCGCCGCTGACGGATCCGCCGGTATTTACCGAGAATCCAGCGGCGGGTGGACGCACCGGGGTGGCTGCATTCGCCAGTCCGTTCAGCGTTGAGATGCTCTTGGCCCGGTGCCCGCAAGTGGCGTGGAACCCCGACATGGAAACCATGTTGTTTATGAACGGGGACGACAGCGTGCGCGGCACTGAGGAATTTCGCACCCTGCGGTCGCGGCTCTACCACATGCGCGAAAAGATGACGCTCAAGACGCTGCTGGTGACCAGCGCTCTACCCAAGGAAGGGAAGTCATTCACGGCGGCGAACCTGGCACAGGTGATCGTGCGGCAACACGGACGACGCGTCCTGCTGATCGACGCCGATCTGCGCGGTCCGCGCCTGCACACCGTGCTGGGCACGCAGCCGGCGCCTGGTCTCTCGGAATATCTGCAGGGAAAAAACGACGAATTTTCCATCATGCAACAGGGGCCGATGGAAAATTTCTTTTTCATTCCGAGCGGCGACGGCATCGAAGATCCGGCAGAACTGGTCGGCAATGGACGGCTGAAAATGCTGGTACAGCGGGTGGGATCGCTGTTTGACTGGATCATCATCGATTCGCCGCCGGCCGTCCCGGTTTCCGATGCCAGTCTGCTGGCCACTGCCTGCGATGGAGTGCTGATCGTGGTGCGCTCGAATTCAACGCCGTCTGACGCGGCTCGAAAGGCTCGTCTGGAGTTTCCCGATCAGGCCTTGGTGGGGGTTGTACTCAACGGCACCACCCAGGATGCGGCACCGTACGCGCGCTATTACTACGAAGCCTACGAGAAGAAGACGACCACGACCAAGGCCTAGGGGGGGAAGTGATCCGACTCTTCAGAGTCTTTTTCCCGGTACGAACGCTAGTACTGCTGGCGGTCGAAACCTTGATCGTGTGGCTTTCGTTTGTACTTGGGACCATAGTGAGCGGCCAGGACTACTGGCTGCTGCGCCTCAGCAATGGATTGTTCATTGAAGGCGAGTTCCTCAAGATTCTGCTCGTGACGGGGATTGTCCTGATGATCTCTCACGGGTTGGACCTGTACGATTCTTCCACTCTGGGGACCAAGTGGGATCAGGTATCGCGCCTGTTGATGGTGCTGGCGGTGGTGGCGCTGTCACTGGCTGCTGTGGGTTATCTCTACAGATATTTCCTGCCAAACCATAATTTTCTGCCGCGCGATTCTTCGCTGGCGGGTTTGATCATTCTGACCTTTACGCTGTTCGCGTGGCGCGCCACATATTCCTGGCTGGTTCAGCAGCGCTATTTCCGCGAGCGGATTTATGTGTTGGGCACGGGAGAACGGGCACAGCGGCTGCTGAAAGGGCTGCAGCAAAGCGGGAGAGTTGGAATCGAAGTGGTCGGGTGGACCGGGCAAATCGTTAATGCAAGCGACCACTCGCGGAAGGAACCGGCCGAGATTGAAGGCCGCGTGCCAAGCCGTGCTGCCTGGGGAGCGCTGGCTGGCGTGCAGTCGCCGGACGTGCAGTTGGCCGATCTGCAGTCGGCGGATCGTCGCTCGGGGGGTTCTCAGATGAAGGTGGCGCTCCTGCAGGAGAAGATAGAACCTCAGGAGCTGCCGCAGCCTATCACGATCGAACCCGAATTGACGCGCGACAGTGTGGCTAACCATTTACTGGGGCTGGCACGGGAGAAGGGTGTGCATCGCGTGATTGTGGCGATGTCAGACCGGCGCGGGATGCTCCCCGTAGAGGAATTGCTTGATCTGCGACTGGCAGGAGTAAAGGTGGAAGATGCGACCAACTGGCTGGAAAAAATATCGGGAAAAATAGAGGTCGAACACCTGTATCCCAGTTGGCTGATTTTTGCCGACGGGTTCCGCTTCAGCACTTTCTTCCGGATTGTGCGGCGGATCCTGAACTTTTCAGTGGCGCTGATCGGTCTGGTGCTCGCGCTGCCGCTGCTGCCTTTCATCGCGCTGGGCGTGAAGCTGACTTCCCCGGGACCGGTGTTTTATCACCAACGGCGGGTGGGCAGAGGCAACGAGACATTTTTCTGCTACAAGTTTCGCACCATGCGGAAGGACGCGGAAGCCGATACGGGCGCGACCTGGGCCACTGATGACGATCCCCGGATCACGCGCTTCGGAAAATTCCTGCGCGCTTCGAGGCTCGATGAGATTCCCCAGCTTTGGTGCGTACTGAAAGGCGACATGCACTTTGTGGGACCGCGTCCGGAACGGCCCGAGTTTGTGGAGAGGCTGAGCAAGGATATTCCCTATTACGGCGTCCGCCACACGGTGCGCCCGGGTATCACCGGCTGGGCCCAGGTACAGTACAAGTACGGAAACACCGTGGAGGACGCGCGGGAGAAGCTGCAATACGATTTGTTCTACATCAAGAACGCTTCGGTGGGACTGGACTTCTGGATCGTCTTCCAAACCGTCAAGATTGTGCTGCTGGGCCGGGGCGCGAAATGATCTGGGTGTTCTGGGCGTCGGCCCTGGTGGTGGCGTACACCTACGCGGGGTATCCGATGTGGTTGTGGTTGCGGGGATGGTTGCATCCGTGGCCGGTGCTGCGGGGAATCTGTGAGCCGCCGGTGTCGGTCGTAATGGTGGTTCGTAACGAGGAAGCGACTGTCGCCCGGAAGATTCGCAATCTACTGGAGCTGGATTATCCGAGAGATCGGCTGCAGGTTGTGGTCGTTTCCGATGGTTCGACAGACGGAACCGATGCGATTCTGGCCGAGCAAATGCGCGATCCGCGAGTGCAGGTGATTTACAACCATCGGGCGCAAGGGAAGGCTGCAGGATTGAATACGGGAATTGACGGGGCGCGGGGAGAGATCGTCGTTTTTACCGATGTGCGCCAGACCATTGAGCGTGGCGCGGTTCGATTGCTGCTGGAAAATTTCGCCGATTCCGCCGTCGGCGCAGTGAGCGGGGAACTGATGCTGGGAGATCCGGCGGCGGGAGAGACGAACCGCGGTCTAGGTCTTTACTGGCGGGTGGAGAAGCGAGTGCGGGAGTTGGAGGCCAAGTCGGGATCGGTGGTCGGTGTTACCGGAGCCCTGTATGCGGCTCGACGGGAACTGCTGCCGACACTTCCTGAGGACGCCATTCTGGACGACGTGTTCATTCCGATGAGCGTTTTGCGCGGAGGACACCGGGTTTTGTTCGATGCCCGCGCGCGCGCCTGGGATGTGGCGGATATGGGGCGAAACCGGGAATTCGCGCGTAAGGTGAGGACGCTGAATGGCAACTATCAGCTGGTGCGGCTGGCCCCGTGGCTGCTGACCAAGGCGAATCCGGCGCGGTTTGAATTTGTGAGCCACAAGCTGATGCGTTTGATTTCTCCGTTTGCACTCGGGGGGATGCTAGTGGCGTCGGCATTTCTGCAGCGCCCCATGTATCGGGTCGCGTTGGCATTGCAGCTGGCGTTTTATCTTTTAAGTGGGCTGGCGGCTGCGCACCTGGCGCGTGGGCCGATCCGCCGGGTGGCGGACGCGGCCTTCACTTTCGTCCTTCTGAACACAGCGGCAGTGGTGGCGTTTGCGAACTTTGTGACCGGCCGGAAGGCGGCGTGGAGACCATGACGGCGACGATAGTGCAAGCTCCGCCCGAGGTTGCTTCGAGCTGTCCCACTCGCTCGTGGACGCGCCGTTCTACGGCGCTGCTGGTGCTGGTTCTGGTGCTGTCATCGGTACTCATCGTGCGGCGAATCCGCGTTGGCGAATTCAGCTACAACGTGGACGAAACGCAGCATGCCGTGACCGGACTGTTTGTGGCCGATTTGATTCGCGATCATCCGCTGAGTCATCCGAAGCAGTACACGTATGAATACTATGCGCAATATCCGGCGCTTTCGGGAGTACTGCACTGGCCGCCGTTGTTCTATGGCGTCGAGGGATTGTTTTTCCTGATCCTGGGGCCGAGCGTGGTCGCGGCGCGGCTGGCTATCCTGTTTTTTGCGCTGTTGGCGCTCACGTGTTGGTTCCTGCTGGTGCGAGAGCTGCAAAATGATTGGACGGCCGCGCTGGCTACGGCACTGCTGGGTGCGTTGCCTTCCATCCTCCTTTTCGAAGAGACCGTGATGCTGGAGATTCCGGTGCTGGCCTTGTGCCTGGCCGCTACGCTGTTTTGGACGCGCTATCTGGTGCACGCGAAAAAGTTGGATCTGTATCTCTTCGCCGTGCTGGCTGCCGCCGCGCTACTGACGAAGCAGAATGCCGTGTATCTCGTGCCTTTCTGTTTGTTTTCAGGATTGACGCTCAAGGGATGGCGATTTTTTCTCAAGCCTGAAGTCCTGGGAGCCGCCGCCTTGACCGGCGTGCTGATCGCGCCGTTCTACACCGTGGTCTATCTCATGCATTGGAAGACCATTGCGATGGACCTGGGACAGGCGCCGCAGTCGGGCTCGCGGGCGAATGAGTTTTTGTACTACTGGCAAGCCTTGCCTGGCCATCTCGGCTGGATCCTTCTGGGGCTGAGCATCGTGGGCATCGTGACCAGCCGCCGTTGGGAAAGTTCCCAGACGCTGCTGCTGATGCTGAGCTGGATTGTTGCGTGCTACTTGACGTTTACGTTCATAGGTCACAAAGAGGCTCGATACGCGATTTATTGGATACCGCCATTCCTTTACTTCGCGGCTGGATGCCTGACCTGTTTCTTTCGTACTCCGGTGATGCGCGTGGTCGCAACCGTTGCGGCGCTATGCGTCCTGGCTGGCGTCCTGGCCAGCGCCTGGAGGTTTCAGAGGCCCTACGTTTCGGGTTACGCAGCGGCCGCCGAGCGAGTGGTCGAGGAGAAGGCGGGCATCGTGCTCTATGACGGCTATCTTCCAGGCGACTTTATTTTCTTTGTTCGCAGCGAGGATGCGGGCCGGCGGTTCATGGTGTTGCGCAAGGCACTCTACGCCGACAGAATCAAAAAGAGCGGTGGCACGGTTGAATTGGTGCATAGCGAGCAGGAGATCAAGGATCTCATGGGGCGCTACGGAATTCGGTTTGTGGTCGTGACCGAGGGGGAGCCGTTACGCTTCGAGTCGCAGAAAATCCTCCGGGAAATGGTGGCAACTTCCGACTTCGAACCGCTGGGGGTGTTTCCGATTGAGGGGACGGATTTGCCGGCGCATAACATGAAGCTGCAGGTTTTCCGGAATTTGAAATGGGCCCCGCCAACAGAGAAGTTTCTTCGCATTAAGATGCTGACCTTGAGCAACGACATCGTGGTTCCCCTGGATAGGTTCAGCACCGTAGGACCGTGAGGCGACTGACTGGGTAGTCGTAGGCGGGGTTGGACTGACGGCAAGAGAGGCCGGTGCTTAAAAGGATGACAGTGCAAACTACATGGGCGCGAGGTAGAGAGCGAACCGCAGTCTGGGCGGAGCGGGCGAAGTCCGTGGTTCCCAGCGGACGGCGGCCGTTTGTTTTCAACTCGCTGGTCGTGTTTTCGTTTCTGTATTACTACCGTCCCGAAGATTACTTCTCGCTGCTCATCTACATTCCGATGGCCCGGATTGCGGCAGTCCTCTCATTGGTGGCGCTGATCGCGGGAATGTCGAGCAGCAGAATCAAAATGCCGGCCGCGGTAAAGATTCTCTGGCTGCTTTTGCTGCAAATGACGTTGTGCATCCCGACCTCGATGTGGAAGGGCGGTGCGTTTTCCACGGTATATGAAAAATTTGCCAAGGGTGTGATCGTGGCCATGCTCATCAGCATGTGCGTGGTCAAGGTGTGGGAGCTGCGGAGACTGCTCTGGATCCAGACCAGCGCGGTCGCACTGGTGACATTTTTTTCGATCCTGTTGAGACACTTCAACAAGGATGGCCGTCTGCAAGGCATCCAGAAGAGCATTCTGGAAAACCCCAACGATCTGGCGATTAACATAGCCATCAGCTTTCCGATAGGACTGGCTTTCATGCTGAGCGCCCGCGGCTGGAGGAAGGCGGTGTGGGCGGTTGGACTGGCCTTCATGAGTCTAGGACTCGTCCTGACGTATTCGCGCAGCGGATTGCTGGCGTTCTTTATCGTTATCGTCGTTTGCGTATGGGAATACGGAATTAAAGGAAAGCGCCGCTCCCTGGTGATCGCGACGGCCGTCATCATGCTTCTGGGAATGTGCGCGGCGCTCTCCACCTCGCATTACCGCGCACGCGTCGCCAGTATCGTCATGGGAAATGTGGAAGGATCGGGGGATAAGGGGTCGCTTGCTGCGCGGAAAGCCCTGCTGAAGAAAAGTCTCATGGTGGCGATCGAGCACCCGCTGTTCGGAGTGGGCCCCGGTTGTTTCATGCTGGTGGACAGCGGCTGGGTCGTGGCTCACAACAGCTATACCGAATTAGCCGCGGAAGCTGGGATTCCTGCTCTTATATTGTTTCTCATGGCGATCGGAGCCGGATTTAGGAACATTGCGCTGGTGCGCAAGTCGCAACAGTACCGGGACGACCCCGAGTTGAAGTTATTCACGCAGGCGCTGTGGGCAGGGTTGGCAGCGTATATGGCGGGGGCATGTTTTGCGTCCACAGAGTACAACCTTTATCCGTACTTCATGGTGGGGTACACGTGCGCCATCGTCCGTATCATCAGCCAACCGGTGGCACAGACGGCGGGCAGCAAAGTTTCCGGCTTAACCAAAACAAACTATGACCGTTTCCGTAGAACACAACCAGTCTGGAGTCGCTGACAGAGTTTTGTCGGTGCTCAGGTGCATTTCCTGCCGCGGCCAACTTGAGGACCGGGGCAGCGAGTTGATGTGTGCCGGCTGCGGCCGGAAATATCCCGTAGTGAGCGGAGTGGTTCGCTTCGTGGATACGCAGCAGTATGTGGGCAGCTTCGGATTTCAGTGGCATGTGCATGCCCGCACGCAGCTGGATACGGAAGAGAGTAAGCGCTCGGAACGAGCCTTCCGGCGGCGTACCGGTTTCCGTCCTGAGGATCTGGCGGGTAAGCTGGTACTCGATGTAGGCTGCGGAATGGGGCGTTTCGCCGATGTGGCCACGCGCTGGGGAGCGCATGTGGTCGGCGTTGATCTAAGCCTCGCGGCCGAAGTCGCGGCCCGGAACATGGCCGGCCGCGAGGCAACCATATTCCAGGCGGACGTTTTTCATCTGCCTTTTGCTCCAGAGAGTTTTGATTTCATTTACAGCATTGGAGTGCTGCACCATACGCCGGACTGCGAGCGGGCGTTCAAGATGCTGCCCGGCCTGCTGAAACCGGGCGGGCGCATCGCCATCTGGCTCTATAGCGGATACAACAACTGGTACAAGATGAGCGACGTTTACCGGAAACTGACGAGGCGCATGTCGCCGCGCCTGCTGCATCGGCTTTGCTATGGCGTGGTTCCGCTTTACGGTATTCATCAGGTGCTGCGGAAAATTCCGTTGGTCGGACGGCCGGCCAGCGGGGCACTGGCTTACGCGATCCCCATGGCGTTTCATCCCAATCGCACCTGGCGAATCCTCGATACATTTGACTGGTATTCGCCGTGGTATCAGTCGAAGCACACGTATGAGGAAGTGTTCCGCTGGTTTGAGAGTTGCGGATTGGACGATCTTCGCGTGATCGAACAACCCATTGCCGTGCAAGGGCATCGACCCTTGTCGCGGGCTCTGTCAGCTCTGGACGCTGAAAAGGAGATCAGACAGTGTGCGGAATAGCTGGAGTTGTCGGGAGGCGGGGCGATGCGATCGATGCAGCCGATGTGCATCGAATGTGCCAGACGATTGTTCATCGCGGGCCTGACGATGAAGGAATTTACGCGCGTGGCCCAGTGGGCCTGGGGATGCGCCGGCTCAGCATCATCGACCTGGCCGGCGGAAAGCAGCCCATTCACAATGAGGACCGCAGCGTCTGGGTCGTGTTTAACGGGGAGATCTATAACTTCCCCGAACTGCGCGGCGAACTCCAGGGCCGGGGGCACCAGTTCTACACGCACAGCGATACCGAGGTAATTGTTCATCTCTACGAAGAGATGGGAGCGGACTGCGTCAAGAAGCTGCGCGGGATGTTCGCGATTGCCTTGTATGATGAGAAGAAGCACTCGCTGCTGCTGGCTCGCGACCGTTTGGGAAAGAAACCGCTGCACTACGCTTTGCACCAGGGGAAGCTGCTGTTCGGGTCCGAGATCAAGACGATTCTAGCGCTGCATCCCGAACTGGCGGAAGTCGATCACGAAGGACTGCTGCAGTACTTCTACTTCGGCTACATTCCCGATCCGCACACCGCGTTCCAACGCATCCGTAAATTGCCCGCGGGGCATCTGATGGAGTTCCGCGACGACGAAATCAAGATTCGCCAGTACTGGGATGTGCCCGAGTACGGGACACACCCGGCGATCAGCGAGGAAGAATGCCTGGTGGAACTGGAGCGCCGGCTGGAAGAGGCGGTCCGCATCCGGCTGATCAGCGACGTACCGCTGGGGGCGTTGCTGAGCGGCGGCGTGGACTCTTCGATCATTGTCGCGTTGATGGCGCGCACGAGTGCCAAGCCGGTTAAAACTTTTTCCATTGGATTTCGCGCCGAGCAATTCAACGAATCGGAATACGCGCGCATGGTTGCGGAGCGCTTCGGCACCGAGCATCACGACCTTATACTTGAACCCGATCTGGAAGAGACGTTGACCTACCTTTCGGGAATGATGGAGGAACCGTTCGGAGATTCCTCTATGCTTCCCACTTATTACGTGTGCCGCATGGCGAGACGGCAGGTCACGGTGGCGCTCTCCGGCGACGGGGGCGACGAGCTGTTCGCAGGCTATGACCGCTATCTGGTGGCGATGGAGCGGCCGAAGTTTGATCCGCTGCAGCGCTGGCTGGGGCCGCTCTACCGCGACCGAATTCATGGCCTGATCCCGGCGGGAATGTACGGAAAAAATCTGGCGTGGAACGCGTCGTTGAATGATCGCGACCGGTATCTGGATGGAATCTCGTTCTTGCCGGTGCTACATCGCGAACGGGACTTGTTTACGCCGGAGTTTCTCGCGAGTGCGAAGCGACTTCAGGATCCTTTGCTGGAGTGGCAGCGACTCTACGACGGCGCGCCGGCGCAGGATCGGCTGAGCCGGCTGCTGTATCTCGATACCAAGACCTACCTCAATTCCGATATTCTCACCAAGGTCGACCGTATGAGCATGGCGACTTCGCTCGAAGTGCGCGTGCCCATGCTTGACCATGAAGTTGTCGAATGGGTGACTAGTCTGCCCGTGGAATGGAAATTCCGGGCTGGCGTCCGGAAACATATTCTGAAAAAACTGGCCGAGAGGCTGGGAATTCCGCCCGCACTGCTGCACCGAAAAAAACAAGGCTTTCAGTTGCCGCTGGTGGAGTGGATGCGGAACGAAGTGAAAAGCAAGTTCTGGGGCATCTTGTTGGAACCTCGCACGCTCGAGCGCGGCTACTTCAAGCCCGACGCGGTGCGGGCGCTGATTGATGAACACGTGCGCGGACGCCGCAACCGGTCGGGAATGCTGTGGCGCATGCTGGTGCTGGAACTCTGGCACAGGAATTTCATGGAGGCTCGATCGAGCTGGGGAGCCGCGCGCTTGGCGCCGGAGATCTTTGCCAGCGAAACGGTTCCGCTGGCGCGTCCGATGGACGCGGTGCAGGTGCAGTCCTGAGCCGCTACGGAAAGAAACGCCGCCCTCAACTGGCTGCGAGGCGGTACCGATGACGCAGAGCCTGCCGGCGGTATCGAATCGTTCCGCGCAATCCAGCGTGCGCAGCCGGGCGCCGGTGTTTGTGTTGGGCTGCGTTCGCTCGGGAACTACTCTGCTCTACCACATGCTGCTGTCGGCCGGTAACTTCGCGGTGTACCGGGCCGAGTCGAGTGTGTTCAATCTATTGGAGCCGCGATTTGGAGACCTGTCGGTCGAGCGCAACAAACGGCGACTTCTGGAGGCGTGGTGCGAGAGCCGCCTCTACACATTGTCAGGTCTCGATAAGCAGGAGATCGCAGCGAAAGTGATGAACGAATGCCGGAACGGCGGCGACTTTCTGCGCATCGTCATGTCGGAAATGGCGGCTAAGCAAGGCGTCGGCCGCTGGGCTGACACCACGCCGGAGCACATCCTTTACCTGCGCCGGATCAAAGAGACGATTCCCGATGCGCTGGTGATCCACATTATTCGCGATGGGCGGGATGTCGCGCTGTCGACGGACAAGCTGGGCTACATTCGCCGCCTGCCGTGGGACCGCAAGCCGTCAAAGATGGCAGCCGGGCTCTATTGGGAATGGATGGTGAGCAAGGGACGACGCGACGGCTGCGATTTAGGCGATGACTACACCGAAGTGCATTTCGAGGAACTGATCAGCCAACCGCGAGAAACACTGGCCAGACTCGGCCAATTTATCGAACAAGACCTGGACTACGATCAGATTCGCCAGGTGGGAATTGGTTCAGTCAGCGCCCCGAACACGTCGTTCGCGAGTGAATCGGAGGAAAGCTTCCAGCCGGTCGGACGCTGGCAGACCGGCTACTCGGCCGAGGAACTCGCGATGTTTGAAGGCCTCGTCGGCCAGACACTGGAAGAGAACGGATACGCTCTGGGATGCAAGGATGGCGCTGGCGAAAATCGCGAGCACGGTAGCGCCGATCTGAGGATGATGCGCTCCACGTATCGGACTTACTTCGACACAAAGCTATACTTGAAAGCAAAGACGCCGCTCGGTAAGTTGCTGGTGACTCGTGATCTGTCGTGGGTTTAAAAAGTTCGGTCGATAAAGTTGCGGTTCTCTTCCCACCGGATTCTAGTTTTTCTTTCCTGCCAGCAGCTCCTGGTAAAAATCGAAAACCGCCTGTAGATTACTTTCGTCGCCCCGCGAAACTTCCCGCGGACGCGCTGGTTGTGTGAGCTCTTGCTCGATGGCGCGCAATAACGCGGGCAAGTCTTGTTTCGGGATCAGAATCACGCCTTCGGGCCGCATGGCGTTATTGGTGGCGATTACGGCCGTGCCCAACTGCAGAGCTTCGCGGACAGAAATGGCATCACCGTCATAGAGCGTTGTCCGCAGCAGGATGCGCGCTCGGGACATCGCCTGCATGGTGGCCGCGTGGGCGACATCGCCGGGCATTAAGATGTGTTCCGCACAAGGTTGCGCTTGAATTTTGGCGCGCAGTTCATCTTGTAGGCTTCCGGATCCAAGCATCACCAGGCCGGCATGCGGAAATTTCTTGCGGACATGCGACAGGGCCTCAATCTGCAAAGCAAGGTCGTACTCCGGTTCCAGCTGTCCGGCAGAAATCAGGACCGGATCGTGGGTCGCGAAAAATGCAGCCAGAGGCTCGGGAAGAGAACCATCTGGTTGCTCGATCAGCGAAGAATAAGGAGAGATCAGCCGTGCGCGTTGGGGCGCGATGCGCATCTTCTCGAAGAATGTCATGATCTCGGCGTTCACGCCGATCAAGCCATCGAATCTTCGCAACACAAAACCGGCGAAGGAGTTTGGCCGGAGCGCTTGCCCCTCAGGAGTGGAAGGATATCCGCCGGAATGAAAAGTCATCACCGATTTCGCGCCGGGCCGCGACGTGCAGGCCAGGCTCAGGGCGAGAATGCGTTTGGTGAGCATTCCGCCGAAGTGCTGGTGGATCACGTCATATTTCAGTCGCGCGAGCAGTGAGAGAAGCTGCGCCGGGCCTTTCGGGTAGTAGACCTCATCGGCGTCAGGCCTGCGGTGACGGGTGACGTTTATGACTGCGCAGGGCACACCACGGCGGAGCAGAAAAGATCGAATGTCGACCAGATTGGTTTGCACTCCACCGTGCGGCGGCGGGTAGGGCCCTAGCTGAAGTACTCTCATGGTCAGTCAGGTATGCGGGTCAGATATTCATCATAGCGGAGGGCGGTTGCGGCTACTCGACTCTCGTTATTGAACTCCCATGGTGGCCTGATTGATGGCTTCCAGATCCGCGCCCGGGTCTTTCTGGTCGGCCGCGTCATGCTTGAACTTGCTGGCGGGTGACAGACGGTAGTCTCCGCCGTTTCCGTTTTTGTAATCTGAGAATCCCACGTCGGCGATGTTTTTCGGAGTCTTGTTTTCCTTCGGCCAGCCTCCGCCTCCATCGATGATCACGTTGTGATGAAAACTGTAAGAGGAGAAACACAAGTGGAACACAGCGTCGGGCGGCTTGGAGTCTGGCATCGCCGCACAGTTCTTTTCGACACCACCACCGGTCGTTGTGATCGGCCTGTTGCCGGTCGTGAAAATGCTGTTGATGATGGAGAGACCAGACATTCGGGGGTCGAGGCGCGGACCTCCGATGATGAACAAAGCGCGCGGTGCAAAAGCCGTCACGTGATCAATGGCGACGTCGTGCAGACGCGGTGATTCGGAGACGCCGACGGTCATCGAGATCTGGGCAAACGCGCCGAACCCACCGAAGACCTCTGGACGTATGTCCTCGACAACTACGTCGTGAATGCTGTAACGTCCCCCATCCTTGGGCGCTCCGCCGCTGTCAGAGACTCCGTTGCCGATTTGAAAGCCATTGCCGACGTGGCTTATCCAGCATTTCCGAATGGTAATGTCGGTTACAAGGCAATTGGGGCAAACACTGCCGTTTTTACTGGCCTGGTTCTTGGGCGTTAGCAAAACTGCGAAGCCAGCTTGCGTAAATCCGGCCCAGTTATTCTCCAGAATGTTGCCTTCGAACAAAACCCGCTGGGCATTCTTGAGTTCAAACAGATTCTTCACGATAAATGCATTTCCGTCGACGCCACCCACGAATCCCGGCTGTCCCTTTAGCCAAGTTGTCGGCTTGAACATGTGATTGCGGCGAATTTCGACGTCGCTGGGTGTGGCAGTCGCTTCGCCGCCTCCCAGCAGCATGACCTCGCCGGCGGCCTCGAGAAAATTATTTTCGATCTTGAACGGCCCCATGGGGTCGTCGCCGAGTCCTCCGGCAATGGCCTGAGAGTCTCCACAGGATCCGGTTTTCGCCACGCAATGCAGGTCGGAGAAATAGGAATCCACGACAGCCACGTATCGGAGATGGCTGAGCATGACGCCGCGCACCGTCTCGTTCTGAGCGGTTCCGTGGATCCACATGCGGTCGACGATAATGTGGTCGGCCGGCCCCTGCTTAGGGCCGATCAGGTTGTAGACTACCGTCGGGGATTGCGCGCGCGTGACCTCGAGACCGATCAGGCGATAGTGATTCGCACCCGGAGCCAGGACGATAGGGCCGTTCCCACCCTTGCCGTTGAATTCGATTTTGGCGAGTACGTTCTCCGTCGCGCGACATTGCAAAGCGGGCCGGCCCGGAAGAGCGGAGACCCCGGCATAGCACGGCGTGAGCCGTGTGCCCTCAGCAGGCAGCTTCGAATCAGGGGCGCTGGTGCGGAGAATGATCCAATGCGAGTCGTCACATTTCTTTTCCGGCAAAACCAGAGGGCCGAAGGTCGCGCCTGCTTCCAGTTGTATCGTGTCTCCACACGACGCTTGTGAAATAACCGTAGAAGGATCTTGACCGGAGTGCACCGTCAGAATCTTACCCGGAGCGGGAGTCGCCTTCAAAGAGCTGGCAACATAGACCCTGGGCAGTTCGGCGGGACCATCGAAGCTGTCGTGCTGCGAAGCACTCTGAGGCGCCCCCAGAGCCTGAATCGGCAAGGGACGAGCCCAAAGCAGCAGAACGCTCAGCATCAGGACGCGACAGAAAGTTGCTGCGACAGTATGACTGCGGAAGACCTTCATAAGCGCAGAACCTTTGTTCTTCATGAGGTCAGAGGAAGAGAAGTCGCTGCTTTCATCCAAGCGGTTCGTTCGAACCAGAGTAAAGCTCAACCGGAATCTACCTCACTTTATCAGATACCGATTGGCTGGAGAAGCGCGAGAGCGCCGAACCTGGAGAGAACGGCGTGAGCGGCGGGGACATGAACGCCGAAGCCGGTAGACCAAGCCCAAAAAGCCGGAGCCCTGCTTCGCATCCTGAATCTGAAAAACAGGAGCGGAGCAGGGCCGAGTCCGGTGTCACTCTCTCAAGCGTTGCGGGAAACTTACGGGACGCCAGCGATCTCCGTATCAATCGCGTCGATGTCCGCGCCCAAGTCCTTGCCGTCCGTTCCGGCATTCTTGTAGGGACTGCCACTCAGCAGATGGTAGTCGCCGCCGTCACCGCCGTGGTAGCTCACAAAATTAACGCCAGAGACTGACACGGGAAAGTGGTTACCCGAGGGATATTTGCTCGGAGGAAAGTTGGACGGACTGGCGATGATGGCGTTATGCGAAAACGTGTACGGTTGGAAACAGGCTCCCAGGGAAGTCAATGGCGCAGGATAATAGGCGCAGTTATTGGCGCCACCGCCGGTGGTTTGAGTGGGAGATGTTCCTGCGTTGACTATATTGTTGGTGAACACGAAGTTGATCATGGCGCGGTTTGCAGAAATGTCGTCGCCCAGGTTCAGCATGACGTTCGGTTGGAATGCCGTGACGTGATTGATGGTGACATTTTGCAGAACAGGCGCTCCCGGTCCCATCGAGACTTGCGCGAAAGTGCCGTATCCGCTGTATTTGATCCCATTGATGTCGTCGATGGTGATGTCGTGAATGCTGTAGCGTTCGCCAGCCAGAGGTGCTCCTCCGTTATCCGACAGGCCGTTAGCGATCTGCATGCCTCCGCCCACGTGACTGATCGTAGAGTAACGAATCGTTATATCTGTGACCTGGCAGGTTGGGCACACGTTCCCACCGCCGCTGGCCTGGTTCTTGGGAGTGAGCAGAATGCCATAGCCAGACTGGGTGAATCCGCCCCATGTGTCTTCCAGTACGTTTCCGTCGAACAGCACACGTTGCGCGTTCTTTGCTTCAAACAGGTTTTTAACGATAAAGGGGTTACCGTTTCTTCCGCCAACATATCCGGGTTGGCCCTTGAGCCAGGTCATGGGCTTGAACATATGATTGCGGCGGATCTCAATGTCCGCGGGTGTAACCGTGGCCTGGCCACCTCCCAGTAGGATGGATTGCGACGCGGCTTCTAGAAAATTATCCACGATCTTGAAAGGCCCCATGGGAATGTCGCCGAGGCCGCCTGCGATTGCCTGCGAGTCTCCGCAGGAGCCGGTCAGCGACACGCAATGAAAATCACTGAAATACGAGTCCACGATCGCAACATACTGGGTGCCGCTCAGCATGATTCCACGTGTGGTTTCATCCTGCGCGGTGCCATGAACCCAGCTTCGGTCAACGATGATGTGATCCACTGGACTACCTTGGGGATGCGAGACGAGGTCATAGACCACGCCGGTATTCTGGTTGCGAGTGATCTCCAGCCCGATGAACCGGTAGTGGTTCGCGCCAGTCGCGAGAGTGATAGGTCCGCTGCCAATTCCCGGAAACTGAATCTTGGCTAGGACGTTGACGGTGGAGCTGCAGTTGAAAGCAGGACGTCCGGCGAGAGACGAAACTCCGGCGTAGCACGGAGTGATGCGCGTGCCCTCCGCTGGCAGACTGCTGTCAGGGGCGCTGGTTCTAACGATAATCCAATGAGCGTCATCACAATCTTTGGCGGGCGCTGTGAAGCTTCCAGTGAAAACCCCTCCGGCCTGCAGTTCGATGGTTTCTCCACACTGGACGCGGTTCAACGCCGATTGGAAATCCCCACCTTTCGGTACAGAAATTGCGCCGCCGGGGGCGGGTGTGTCCGTCAAGTCGCTCTGTATATAGACCCGCGGCAGTTCCGCCGGGCCGTCATAATTTGAGGCGGTCGTCTGGGGGCTCATCGCGAGGCTCAGCGCGGCGCTTGCGGCTGCGGATGCGGCGTCGGTCACGGAGGCTGTGAAGCTGAAGGTTCCCGCCAGTGCGGTTGTGCCTGAAATAACTCCGGTGCTCTTTTCGAGCGAAAGGCCCTGGGGCAAAGATCCGCCAACAATTTTCCACGCGTAGGGCGACGTGCCTCCAGTGGCTGCCAGGGTCGCGCTGTAGGTGCTCCCAGCGGTACCAGCCGGCAGTGGCTGGCTTGCGAACGACAGTTTGCTTAGAGGCACAATCGTTACTTGGGAAGTTGCGATCACATTCTTGTCGGCTGCGCTGACAGCGGTCACGGTTGCGATTGTCGAAGAAGTCACGGAAGGCGCAGCAAACAGGCCAGTGCTTGAGATCGTTCCCTTGCTCGCTTGCCAAGTGACGGCGGTGTTGCTGGTGGAGGTCAAAGTCGCGGAGAATTGCTGTTTTCCGTCCGAAGATACGGTTGCCGTGGCTGGCGCAACGTTGATCGTGATTTTGTTAGGCGGGACGATTGTGATTTCAGAAATCGCGACCGTCGCAGTGTCTGCCGCGTTTGTGGCGGTCACCTTTACCTTCATCGAGGACGTGACAGAAGGCGCCGTGAACATCCCTGTGTTCGAGATAGTCCCGGCACTCGCGCTCCACACGAAAAGTGGATTTCCGGTTGCGGTCGCGATGAATTGCTGCTGAGCGCCCGACGAAATCGTCAGCGTGGCCGGCGAAAGGCTGATCTTGTCGGACGAAGCTTGTGGTTGCCTGGGCGCGGAGTTCGAAATGCCCGCACACCCGCTTGAAAAGTAGGCCAGCGCCGAAAGAAGAAGTACAAATCCAAACTGTTTCGAAAGATTAAAGGGCGCCGTGGCGCGCTCGTAATCGGGGGACGATTCCAAGAACATTTGGGCCTCTCAAATTGGAGTCACAAGGGAATCTGATTGCGATTCACTCGCTCTAATCTAGAGAGGGAAGCGTGACCGCAACAGATAACTGAGGGCACTGTCCACTTGGCGCACGGAAGTACACACAGTAATGCGTCGGCGGGACAGGGGTGAGATGCGAGAAAAACAAGCCGTCAAACTGATGATCATCCAGTCAGCGAATTAGAATGGCAAATTGTGCAGCTGCGAGCCCTGGTCACTCTGAGCCGAATGTGAATCTGAAGTGAATTTGGAGCTGAGGCGAATCAATGTTGATCGGATCCGGCGTTTTCCTCGCGACCGAGGAGCAAGGCACGCAGCGAGTCATAGGTAGAGTTCCCGAGTACGCGCTGGGCAGACTCGCGGGCTTTTTCCTTGAGCTGAGTTCCGAAAAGTCCGCGGCCGCTGCAGGCGCGCACTACGAATTCTTCGCTCGCGTCTCGGAGCACGACCACGCGGGCGAGCGCGAACAGATCGGTGTCGGCGAAGTTCATTTCCGTGCGGCTGGTCGCCATGCTGCGAAACCTCGCGGCCTTTACGGCGGCGACGACCCGGCGATCCCATCGTCCGCCAGGACAGGAAAAATGTTCGACCTGAACACCCGCGATTTGTTCCAGCCGGTCCTTGGCCCCGGCGATCTCGTCATGCAGGCGAGCGTCGTCCACATCGGGGAGATAGGGATGAGTCTGAGAGTGGCATCCGATCTCGACTCCGAGCGCGCTCAGGCTGCGTACTTGGGATGCTGAGAGATATCCAGGTTGACCAAGGAACCCGACCGTGATGTAAGAGGTTGCGCCAAAGCCGAGTTCGTTGAGAAGAGGCGCGGCTGAGAGTAAGTCCGTTTCACAACCGTCATCGAAAGTGATGCACACGCTCTTGCCGTCAAAGGACTGCAGAGCCTGGCTGACATTCTTGGCGTGCCAGCCGTCGCGTTTGAGCCGATCCATTTGGCCCGAAAAATCGGAAGCAGAAACCACGTAGCGCGTGTAACCCGGCTCACTGTGGCACATAGCCCGGTGGGGCAGCGCCAGTTCGTGATACATCAGAAAAACTGTGCCGGTCTTTGGCATCGAGGTATCTCGCGTTAAACCAAACTTTGATCTGATCTAGGATCTTGCTTTCTGAAAAGCGCGTTCCAAAAAGTCCAACCAGTCTCCTAATTCTGGCAGCGGATCGGCCCACTGGAAGTTGTCGTGGAAGGTGCCGGGCACCGGGGTCATCTCAGCCAGCAGCGTGCTCCATCGCCCCGGGTAAGGCCGCGGATAACCCGCGGGTGCGCCGCGCCACACTTCAACCAGATGACGAAAATCTCCCAGCAGCCAACGGCATCGAACTCCCGTACGGAATGAATTCTGCATTTCCACGTCGCCGGTGTCGGCCATCTGCGTTAGTAGCGCCGGGAAATCCGCTCCCGCGTAGCAGGCCAGGGGTAGGGAATTCCAGAAGCGTCCATTGACCTCCATAAAAACGGGGGCGCTGCCTTGAACGTGTCGGAACTCGACCATGGCGACGCCATGCCAATGCAGCGCCTGGAGAATTGCAAGCGATGCGGCCCGCACCTGCGGGTCGGGTTCGACGCTGACGCGGACTGCGCTGCCCGATCCCGTGGGATGAACGTCGCGGATGCGGCGGTGCGCGAACTCCGCGCGCAACTCGCCCCGGTGCATCAAAGCAAAATAGCCCGTGCCTTCGCCGTCGACGAACTCCTGCACCAGGACTCGGGAGCAAGTCCGGCTCATCTCTCGATAGACGGTTTGGAGCTCTTCTGCATCTCGCGCGTAGCGCGGGCGTCCCGTGACCTGCAGGGCACCATTGGATTGAGTCTCGACGGAACTGCGCGGCTTAAGCACGACGGGAAACTTCGTCGTCCCACTCGCCGCGTGAGCCTCGCCTGCGCTGCAGATGATGGTTGTCTTCGGAACCGCGATTCCGAGCGAGGTTGCCAGGCGAACCGTTTCTTCTTTGTTGAACGCACGCAGAACGTCGTCATGGGAAGGCAGCACCAGCTTGGCACCGGTAGTCTGCAGCACTTCGCGCCGGGCTGATAATGGAAGGGTCGTCGCTTCTGTCATAGGCAGTACTAGCGTGCCGGATTGCTGCGCAGCCACTTCCGCAATGCGCGCGACGAAGCCGGAGACATCCTGATGCGGGTCGGGATATCGAAACGTGCCGCGACAGGAGCGGGACCAGCCGGCCTTCGACCATGAACTTGATGCTCCCGCCAGAACCTGATGTCCCGCGTTCGCCAGCGAGCGCACGCTGGCCACCGCTTGGTTCTGGTTGCCATCGAGCACCAGAATTCTCACGGTTGCACCGGCACGACTTTGCTGGACACCGCGCCTTGGCCGGAGCGAAAGCTGCCTGCGGCATCGCGAAGCACGTCGGCAAAGCGCCGGGCGATCTGCGACCAGTCGTAGCGCGAAGCCAACTCAGCGGCATTTTGTTCGCAGCTGCGGCGCAGCGTGGGGTCGCGCAGAAACTGCAGAATGCCGGCCGCAAATGATTGGGCATCATCGGCGATCACCACGTCGCGGCCATGGGTCACGTCCAGGCCTTCGGCACCGATGGAAGTGGAAACCATCGCCTTGGCCATGGCCATGGCTTCGAAAATCTTGAGCCGAGTTCCGCCCCCGATGCGGAGAGGCACGATCACGACCGTGGCCGCACGCAAATAGTCAGCGACCGAAGGCACAGTCCCGGTGACTTCGACCGAAGCTGAGGCGAGGCCTTGCACGCGCGGGTGCGGAGTGCGGCCTACAATCTGAAAACGCGCGTCCGGATACTCGGCCAGAACGAGCGGCCAGATTTCGCGGCAGAAGTATTCCATCGCGTCTATGTTGGGCTCCCAGTCCATAGAGCCGGTAAAAACGATCAGGGGAGGATTTCCGGAAACAGACGGCGCGGCTTGATACTGCTCCGTGTCCACGCCGGTCGGTACGACGGTGATGGGGCAGCTAGAGGACGATGACAAAGTGAGCATGGCGTCGCGGTCGTGCGCCGAAACCGCAATCACGTGCTGAAATCTTCGAAGCGCGCGCTGTTCGTAAGATGACATTTTGCGAGCTTCGATGCCGTAGGCGAGTTTGCGTACGACAGATTTTTCCGTCTGCGCCATTCGCCGCCACAGCATGGTCTCGACATTGTGCTGAAACAAGACGACCGGCGCCGTCGGGCTGTCGGGAAAATTCAGCGACGCCGAAAGAAAATCGCAGACCGCCACATCAAGGCTACGGTCGCCTAGGCTCCGCGCAACCTCCTGACGAACCCGCGGATGCGTGAACTTCTTTACTGCATATGGAGCAGTCGAAGGCAGCCGCAAAATGTAGTCAAGTGACTGGGCCAGCGTTCCATCTGGCGCAGCGGTGTAGATGGTCTGGGCCCCGGGCAAATGCTGTGCGATGGCGGTTTCATACTCCGGATCACGACGTCCGCCATAATAAGAGAGCAGCGTGACCTCATGCTCGCGTGCCAGATGTCGCAGGATATTGAACGAACGGATCTTGCCCCCGGTATCGACCGGCAACAACTTTCCTGCCTTGACCCAGAGTATTTTCATGTTTCAGGAGCCCAGTTCCGATGCCCATTTCAGGGGACTACCAGCACAAGCCCTCATAGGAAACGCTCGCCGAAGGCCGCCGGGACTTTTCGAGATTCACCAGATCGACCACGAACTGATCGGGGCGAAGATTAGAGTCGAGAATCTTGCGGTCAATCCCACGAGTGCCGATGACGACCACCTCTGCCTGGCTGAGCACTTGCTCCAGACTTGCGCATAGCAGCGAGCCGATGTGGGGGATCACGGTTTCGATGTACTGGCGGTTAGAGCCGATCAAGCGTCCCAAAGAAACGTTGTCGTCCCAAATCTGGAGCTTGCAGCCCTCGCCGATCAGGCGCTTCACGAGTTGCACTTGCGGACTCTCGCGGAGATCGTCGGTGGCCGCCTTGAAACTGAGGCCGAGCACGGCAACATTCTTCTTGCCGGTGCTGAGTACGATTTCGATCGCACGATCGAGGTGTGCGTCGTTGCTGGCCAGAATCGACTCGAACAGGGGCAAGGAAAGATCAAGTTCTTTGGCGCGATAGTTCAGAGCGCGCACGTCTTTCGGCAGGCAGGAGCCGCCGAAGGCGAATCCAGGTTTCAAATAGCTGGAGGAAATATTGAGCTTCGTGTCGGCAGTGAAAATCTCGACTACGGCTTCGGCGTCAACTTTCAATTCCTTGGCCAGAGTGCCGACCTCGTTGGCAAACGAAACTTTTACCGCGTGCCAGGCATTACACACGTATTTCGCCATCTCAGCCGAACGGAATGAAGTTTCAAAAACCCTGCCCGGCACCCAGGTGTAGAGATCGCGCAGAATCTTGCTGTGCGCGGGGTCGGCCGCTCCCAGGATGGTAATGGAGGGCTCCAGAAAATCAGCTACTGCTGTGCCTTCGCGCATGAACTCCGGATTCACGCATACGCCGAAGTCGCGTCCCATTTTCTTTCCGCTGGCTTTTTCAAGGGTAGGAACGACGATAGTCTCGGCCGTCCCCGGCAACACGGTGCTGCGCAGAACGACTAGATGGAAAGTGTTTTTCTTGCGGAGCGCTTCTCCGATCTCCTGGCAGACAGGGCTGATGTGGCCGAGATCCAGTTTGCCGTTGCGCAGGCTGGGGGTGCCGACGCAAAGAAACGAGATTTCCGTTTCGAGAACGGCCTTCTCTGATTCGTTAGTGGCGTGCAGCCGGCCGGCCTTCTGCGACTCGGCAATCAGGTCGGCGACTTTGGGCTCAACGATCGGACTACGTCCGCTGCCCAGTGCCTCCACTTTGGCGACGCTGAGATCGACTCCTGTAACCCGGTTACCCTGATGCGCCAGACAAGCCGCGGTGACGGTGCCTACATACCCCAAACCAAAAATGCTGATCCCCCGGCTCATGCAGCCCTTGCCCCTTCCCCTTCATCGAGTCGCGACAGCTTCAAGATGGTGCAGCTAAGATTGTCAGCTAAAATAGTTCAATTTAAGATCACCCCATCTAAGATAGCCGACTGCGCCGGAATGCAGCAAACGGGGTGATACTTCGATCATTCCCATTGGTCGATATATTCACTTAACCTACTGTTGCCCAGCCATTTAGGCGTGTATCCAGTGGTCATGTTTAAGCCCGCGCTGAGGTCTGAAAGCGAGGCTGACAAACCAGACTCTAACACCTGTGCAGTACGCAGAATTGTCGCTAGTATGAAGGAGCATGGATTCGTCGAACCAGCCCTGCCCGGAGTCGCTAACCGTGGAGAACCCGGCACCGGGGCGGCAGGGCAACCTCTCCAAGACGAACCGAGCCGTGGCGCGGCGAAAGGTTTTTTTCCTGCTCGATTCCCTGAACGTCGGGGGTACCGAGACGCAGGCCGTGGAACTCGCCACCAGGCTCGACGCGGAGCGATACGATGTGACCCTCGGTTGCCTGCGCGCGCGCGGCCCGCTACTCGAGAAATTGGCGGGCACGGTGGTCTCGGTGCGCGAGTTTTATCCCCAGGGCGGAATGGATTCGATCGGCGGGATTTTTCAGATGTTGCGGCTGGCGATCTTTCTGCGCCGGGGTGGCTATAAGATTTTTCATGCACACGACCTTTATGCGAACTTACTGGGTGTTCCGGCTGCCGTGATGGCGCGGGTTCCCGTGATCATTTCGAGCCAGCGTGACCTGGCGCATCTCGATTTGTACAAGACTCGGCGGCGGGTATGGCTTCGCCGTCTGCAGAATCTCTCAACCGCTGTTCTGACCAACGCAGGTGCGGTGCGGGACGCGGTCCTGGCCGAGAATCACTTTGCTCCTAAGAAAGTTCGCGTGATTTATAACGGCGTGGACATGGAAAAATTTGGCCGCGGATCGCGCGATCGGGATTGGCTCATGCCGGGCGAGCAACACCAGAACGAAAAGTGGATTGTGCTGGTCGGAAACATGCTCACCGATGTAAAAGGCCATCCCTGGCTGATTGCGGCTGCCGCGTCGATCACGCGCGAATTTCCCGAGACTCGTTTTGTGCTCGTGGGCGACGGCGAGAAGAGAAAAGACTTCGAGCGGATGGCTGGGGAACTCGGCTTGGATCGGCATTTTCTGTTCCTCGGGCGGCGCGACGACGTTCCTCGAATTCTTGCTTGCTGCGATATCGCCGTTCTACCTTCGAGGGCTGAGGGTCTGCCCAATGCTGTTTTGGAGTATCTCGCGGCTGGCTTGCCCACGGTCGCGAGCCGGGTGGGAGGCAACGCCGAGATTCTTGAAGATGGCAGGACTGGGTTGCTCGTTCCGCCGCAGGATTCGACCGCTCTGGCGGAGGTACTCCTTCATTTGTTGCGCGATCCGGAATTTGCGGCGCGCCTGGGAAAGAATGGGCGCGAGTACGTGGCCTCTGAATTCAGCGTTCAGCGGATGGTTGCGAACACCGACCAGCTCTATACCGAACTCTTGCTCTCACGAGGTGTGGAATGAGTTCCGGACCGGCGGGTTGGAAGCGAATTTACCGGCGCGTGCTGGCCATGGACCGCGCAGAAATTGTCGACCGCATCCGCCAGCAAGCCACCGCCCGCCTCGACCTGCTGCGATTCAAGGCCGGTTCCGACTTCGCTCCGCAAATGCAGCACGTTGGCTCGATACACCCACGATTCTTCTTCTCGCCCGAGCAGGTTCCGGGGCTGTGCGCAAAACTGCGCCAACTTTTTCCCGAACAGGCCGCGCAGATCGTCGAGCGAGCCGAGCGGATATGCGAGCATCGCTTTGACCTACTGGGCTACGAGGCGGTCGACTATGGAGCGCAGATCGACTGGCACTGCGACCGTGTCCACGAGAAGCGTGCGCCGAGAAAACCGTGGTTCCGCGTGAAGTACCTCGATTTTACCGAGGTGGGTGATAGTAAAGTTACGTGGGAGCTGAACCGGCACCAGCATCTGGTCACGTTGGCGAAAGCGTTCCGGTTGAGCGGCAACCAGAAATTTTCTGCGGAACTGTTCCGCGAGTGGGAACACTGGCAAGCGGAAAATCCGTATCCCATGGGCATCAACTGGGCCAGCAGCCTGGAAGTTGCATTCCGCAGCCTTTCGTGGCTCTGGGTTTATTTTCTCCTGGCGGATTCGCCAGGGATGCCATCTGGGTTTCGAGCAGCGTGGCTGCGTGGCCTGGCCGTTGCTGGACGGCACATTGACTGCTACCTATCTACTTATTTTTCGCCCAACACTCATCTGCTGGGAGAGGCGGTCGCACTGTTTTTCATCGGCAGGCTGTGTCCGGAGATTCCGGGGGCGCGCCGCTGGCAGCAGCGTGGCTGGCAGATTGTGCAACAGGAGGCGGAGCGGCAGGTGCAATCAGATGGACTCCATTTCGAGCAGTCCCTCTACTACCACGTCTACGCCCTGGACTTTTTCTTGCACTCGGCAGTGCTCGCGTCGGCGAACCAGATTTCGATTCCCTCGCAATATGATCGTACGCTGGAACGTATGCTGGAAGCGCTTGCAGTCCTGGCTCGGGATGGAAGTGTGCCGCAGTTTGGTGACGACGATGGCGGGCGCCTGTTTGATGCCTCACGAAACCGCAAGCAGCATCTGCTCGATCCGCTCGCGACGGGGGCCGTGCTGTTTGGACGCGGAGATTTCAAGGGCATTGCCCGAGGCCCGCGGGAGGAGACGCTTTGGCTGCTGGGGGAATCCGGCATGGAAGAATTCAACCAACTCCCGGCAGTCGTTCCTACGCGCAACTCGATTGCATTCCAAACGAGTGGGCTATATGTGATGAGCGGCGATCGTCCCAGCCGGCAATTGATAATCGATGCCGGCCGACAAGGCGCACACAGCGCGGGCCATGGCCATGCAGATGCCCTCAGCCTGACGGCCAGCAGCGGCGGCGTAGATTTGCTCATCGATTCTGGGACGTTCGAATATATCGGAGCAACCGACCAACGCGATTGCTTTCGCGGCACTCGCGCTCACAATGCGCTGTCTGTGGCGGGCCAGGATCAGGCTGAACCGAAAGGGCCCTTCAGTTGGGGCAGGCTGCCTAAGGTCGAGGCCGAAGGCTGGATTGCGGGTCAGAGTTTCGATCTCTTTGCCGGCAGCCATGACGGCTACTCGCGCTTGCCAAATGCGGTCATCCATCGGCGTTTCGTCTTCTCGCTCAAGTCCCGCTTCTGGCTGGTGCGGGACTTAGCCTTGGGATTCGGAGAGTATCCGTTGGATATCTACTGGCATGTTGCGCCTGGGCTGAAAGCGGTCAGCGGGCAAGGTCACATGTTTCTCGGTCAAGGCGAAAGCCTGCGGTTCGTCACTGTCGATAGCAATGGCTGGACAGAAAGCGTTGAAGAGCAGCCGTACTCCCCGGCGTATGGAAAAAAAGAAAATCACCGCGTTGTGCATTTCACCACGAGCGCGCACCTTCCCGCCGAATTTGTAACGTTGATGATCCCGGCTTCAGGAGTTTCGGACGATCTTTCGCGCTCGGAACACAAACTCACCCGGATTGTCGCGCCATCCTCCAGCCCCGCGGTGGGATACTGCTACAAAACCGACCGGGACGAACACCGCATCGTGTTCGGCGCGGGCAAGCCCTGGAAGCTCGAGCAGTGGAGTAGTGACGCCGAGTTTCTGTATTGGGGACAGGCAGGCGACTCGACGCAGACACTTATTTGCTGTAATGCAACCTATGTGGAGTGGTCGGAGCGGCCGCTCGTGACGGCCAAGCGGACCGTCTTGCGCTGCGAGATCATCGGAACTGAAAAGCAATTCGAAGTAGTGTCCTCTGATCCGGAGGCTATCGTGGTCGACCGCGAGGGCTGGAAAATGTTGGTGGAGAAAAGTAGTCTGCAACCTGTGGGCAAGTTTACGGAAGAAAAAAGCTGACCTATGTGCGGGATTTGCGGGATCTTCTTTTCCGATCGCGACTGGCACGTGAAGGGTGACGTGTTGGCGGGCATGAACCGCCGCATCGTGCATCGCGGGCCTGATGACGAGGGCTTCTTCATTGAAGAAAATGTCGGCCTGGCTATGCGCCGGCTGAGCATTATCGACGTCAAGAGCGGCCATCAGCCGCTGGCCAACGAAAATCATGATGTCTGGATCGTCTTCAACGGCGAAATCTACAATCATGCGGAACTGCGGGCGGGGCTGGAGGCCAAGGGGCATCGCTATCGTACTCGCAGCGACACCGAAACCATTGTCCATCTATATGAAGAATACGGCCGCGATTGTGTGAAGCATCTGCGCGGCATGTTTGCCTTTGTGATTTGGGATCGCCGCAAGCGTTCGCTCTTCGCTGCGCGCGATCGGCTGGGGATCAAGCCTTTTTACTACCGCTTTGATGGCAAGTCGTTTCTCTTCGGTTCAGAGATCAAAACGATTCTGGCCTATCCCGACGTGACTGCCGAATTCAACCGCGGGACGCTGGCGGAATATCTGACGTTCGGTTACATCACCGGGCCGGAAACCATGTTCGCCGGGATTCGCAAGCTGATGCCGGGACATACTCTGGAACTTTCCGAGCACGGTGAGCCCCGAATCGACCGTTATTGGGACTTCACTGCCGAGGTGGATCGCGAGCCGCAGCCGCACGAGTACTATGTGAAGACGTACCGGGAACTGCTCGAAAGCGCGGTCGAGTCGCATTTGATGAGCGACGTGCCGTTGGGCGTATTTCTCAGCGGCGGCCTCGATTCGTCCGCAGTCGCGGCCCTGACCACGAAAATTCGCGGTGATCAGATTCAAACCTTTGCCGTCGGATACGGTGAAGAGGAGTTCAGCGAACTCCCGTATGCCCGGCAGGTGGCCAAGCACATTGGATCGGATCACCATGAAGTGCGCTTGAGCCGCAAAGAATTTTTCTCGAGCCTGCCACTGCTTATCTGGCACGAAGACGAACCGGTCGTGTGGCCCTCGAGCGTCTCGCTATATTACGTGGCCCGACTCGCGCGTGAGCGCGTGACGGTGGTACTCACCGGCGAGGGCAGTGATGAAACCCTGGCGGGCTATACCCGGTATGCGTGGACGTTGGTGAATTCGAAAATGGACCGCACCTATCGCGCTCTGGTGCCGGCGTTCCTGCGCCGGGCGTTACACGCCGGGATCAACTCGGCACCGCTGTCCGCCAGCCTGCACCGCAAATTAGAACACACGTTCCTGATGCGCGACGGTGAAGACTGGCCGTCGTTTTACTTCGACAATTTCTACTCGGCATTTTCCGCCAGCGAGTTTTCCGAGCTCTTGACACCTGCTGCTCTTGCCAGCGCGGGGCAGGCCTACGCCGGGTCGATGGGCGCATGGGATCGGTCGAGTGGTGACCTGCTGCATCGCCTGCTCTATACCGATATCAACAGCTATCTGATCGAATTGCTGATGAAGCAGGATCAAATGAGCATGGCGGCTTCGATTGAGAGTCGGGTGCCGTTTCTCGATCATCCGCTGGTGGAGTTCACCGCGCGCATTCCTGCCAGCCACGAGATCAAAGGCATGGCGGGTAAGTTTATTCTCAAGGAAGCGGTAGCCGATCTGCTGCCCGAATCGATTGTCTACCGCAAGAAGATGGGCTTTCCAACGCCATGGGCTTATTGGCTGGCGGGGCCGCAACTGGAGGAGATCGAGCGACTGCTCTCAGAACCGCGCAGCCAGGCACGTGGGCTTTTCCGCCGCAAAGCGATCCAGCGTATTTTTGATGAGCACCGCGCCGGACATCGCGACCATGGCAATCGCATTTGGCGTCTTCTGAATCTCGAACTGTGGCAAAGAGTGTTCCTGGATGGCGAGGTTGATCCGGCTGTGATCTCTGCGCAGAGCGACGCCGCGTTGCGATGAGAAGTTCATAGCGGACGCGATAAGCCATCGCTGTCCTCAATCATGAACCACTAATCATTCTCAAATGCAGATGCTGAGAAAAATCAAGCTTGCCGGCCTCGCTCTGCTCCGCGGTACAGGAGCGTTCCATCTCGTGGCCAACAGCCAGTGGCGCCGGGAGCGCTTGCTGATCCTCTGCTATCACGGAATTTCTCTCGACGACGAACACCAGTGGCGGCCGCAACTCTACATGCCGGCCAGCCTGCTCGAACAGCGGTTGGAAACGCTGCGAGCGATGCGTTGTTCCGTGCTGCCCTTAGGCGAAGCTCTAACCCGCTTGGGCTCCCGCGATTTGCCGCCGCGTAGCGTCGCCATCACCTTCGACGACGGCACGTATGATTTTTACAGGCAGGCCTATCCGCTGCTGAAGAAGCACAACTATCCCGTTACCGTTTATCAAACTACCTATTACACCGATCACGAGATGCCGATTTTCAACCTCACCTGCTCCTACATGCTGTGGAAGCGGCGCGGCGAGCAACTAAGCGGGGCGCAGGAACTCGGTCTCTCCGAACCAGCCGACCTGACGACCGAACTGGGACGGCACCGGATCGTCCGCGCTCTGATTGAACGATCCGAACGGGAGAACCTGACTGGCCTGCAGAAAAATGAGATCGCACGCCGCTTGGCAGATGGTCTCGGAATCGACTATTCAGCCTTCGAATCCAAGCGAATGCTGCAGCTGATGAATGCGCAGGAAGTGGCGCAGGTTGCAAGCAATGGCGTCGACGTGCAGCTACACACCCATCGCCATAGAACGCCTGAAGACGAAGTTTTGTTCCGCCGCGAGATCACCGAAAACCGGGAGAGAATTCGCGCCCTGACGGGAAGGGAATCGAGCCAGTTCTGCTACCCCAGCGGCGTGTACCGGCAGGAGTTTCTCGGATGGCTGAAAAAGGAAGGTGTTATCTCGGCCACGACCTGTGACGCTGGCCTGGCCGGCCGCGACGATAATCCATTCTTACTACCCCGATTCGTGGATACCACGGGCCGCAGCCAGACCGAGTTTGAAAGCTGGATCAGCGGCGTAGGATCACTGGTTGCTGTGCGGAAGACCGCGTCGCAAAGCTACATCGTCCCTGAGGATTAAGAGCCGCGCCTGATCGAGGCCCTTCAGCACCTGACCTTGGGGTCTGACGGGAGTCTAACCACGGCTGGGGTTCGCGGTGGGCGCCGGCAGATGAGCCTGCAGAGCCAAAAGCAACTCCTCCCGAAGAAACGGACCGGAAGCCATCAGGCCAGTCAGAAGCGGATTGCGATTGTTGCAGCGCAGAGGCGTGTTGTCGAGTGTGGCGACAAATCCTCCCGCGCTTTCGACGAGGGCGGCGCCGGCGGCCACGTCCCATTCGTTTTTCGGCGTCAGTGTGAAGGTGACGTCGGCGCGGCCGGCCGCTACCAGGCCAAGCTTGTATGCCACCGAGCCCATCGGACGAATCTGATAATCGTTGCTCTGGAATTGTTGCCACTCGCCGCGTTTGACCTCGCTGCGGCTGGCCAGAATCAGCGAGCCTGGCAGGGTCGTCCGCTGGCTGGGACGCGCGGGCTTGCCGTTGTAGAGCACTCCAGAATCGATGGAGCCGATAACGGTTTCGTTGGTTGCAGGATTACAAATGCCTCCCGCGACTGGCCGCCCATTTTCGACGAATCCGATGGACACGCAAAATTCCGGAATGCCGGCCACGAACTCGCGGGTGCCGTCGAGCGGATCGACCACCCAGACGCGGCTCTTGCTGAGGCGCGAAATGTCGTCGACACTTTCTTCCGAAAGCCAGCCTTCGCCATCGCGCAGCAGGTTCTGGCGCAGGACGGCGTCGACGGCTCGGTCGGCTTCGGTCACAGGATCGTGTCCGATCTTGTATTCGGTGGCAATCGCGCCCGGTGTAAAGCGGGAGAAGACGGCGCGGGCAGCCTCTAACGCGGCTGCAATGCGCTGCACGATATCGACATAACAAGAAGTCATATTTTTCTGAATCACGTTAGCCGAATCAGGCTCGAAAGAAATCAGGTTCGAATGGAAACCAGCTTCACCGGAAATCAAGTTCGGCGAAATCAGTGCGGCGGAAATCAAGCCCACAACATGCGAGCCCCGGTAATCAACAGCAAGGCGCAAAGAATGCGGCGCAGCCAAAGCATGGGGACGCGCGTAGCCAAATGCGATCCAAGCAGCCCGCCGGGAATCGAGCCAATCAGCAGGGACACGACCAGTCCGGAGTCGACGTTGCCCAGCCGAAAGTGCATTAGGCCGGTGACGCCGGTCAGGATGACCGCATGGACAATGTCGGTGCCGACATTCACCTTCGGCGGATAACTGTAGAACAGCAGTAGCAACATCATGATGATGCTGCCGGAACCGACCGAGGTCATCCCCACGAGAAAACCCGCAACCAGTCCGATCACGGCCATGCCCGCGAAGCTCTTCGCAGTCGGCGGGCGATTGGCAACGCTGTCCTCAATTCTTTTCTGAAACAGCAGCAGCGTGGGAATCACGATGAGCAGCACGCCGACCGCGGTCTTGATGAAGCTGTTGACGCCATCGCCATAGAGATGGCGGATATACATCAGCAGCTTCACTCCGCAGATGGAGCCGGGAATGCTTCCGACCGCCAGCGCGATCACAACTTTGCGGCGGACGGTGCCTTTTTTGAGGTGGAGCAAGCTCGCCGGAATTTTCGTGAAGAAGTTGAACAGCGCGTCGGAACCAACCGCCATGATCGGTGGCACCTTCAAGCCAAAAATCAGCACGGGGAGCAGCAAAACGCCACCCCCTACGCCGCTCAAGCCAATGAGGATGCCTACGACAAAGCCAACCAGAATTTTGGCCGCTAACAGTGGCATAGTCGATTCCTCTTCGTCTTACCCTTTCCCGTTTGCGCCGATGAAGCCTTCCCTCTCCAGGTGCAAAATGATTTCCTGCGCGGCTTCCTCGGCTGACAATTCGCCCGTGTTGATCGTTACGTCGGCATCTGTCGGAGCTTCGTAGGGATCAGAAATCCCGGTGAATTCCTTGAGAATGCCAGCCCGTGCCTTGGCATACAGACCCTTGCGGTCGCGCTGCTCGCAGACTTCGACCGTAGTGGCGATGTGCACCAGGATGAAGCCGCCGTAGGGCTCGATCAGCTGCCGCACGTGTTTGCGAGTTGCGTCATAGGGCGCGATAGGGGCGCAAATCGCGATGCCCCCGTTCTTCGTGATTTCCGAAGCGACATAACCGATGCGGCGAATGTTGATGTCGCGATGTTCTTTCGAGAATCCGAGCTCTGATGAAAGATGCTTACGCACCAGGTCGCCGTCGAGCAAGGTCACCGGACGTCCGCCGACTTCCAGAAATTTCGTCATCAGCACGTTGGCGATGGTGGATTTGCCCGAACCTGAGAGTCCGGTGAAGAAGATGGTCACGCCCTGCTTGGCGCGCGGCGGAAAGCTGCGCCGCAGTTCCTGAACCACCTCCGGATAGGTGAACCATGCGGGAATGTCGCGGCCTTCGTTCAGCCGATCGCGTAGTTCGGTGCCGGAAATATTCAGAACCTTGTCGCCCGGCTTGACTTCATTGTCGGGAACGTACTTGTCCTGATCCTCAAGGTAGACCATCATGTTGAAACTGACCATGGTCACGCCGATGTCGGCTTCGTTTTTCT